>ERZ795055.556-NODE-556-length-35326-cov-5.882651_pt1 | contig 35326 bp, 28 predicted proteins | sample MGYA00375139_ERZ795055 | MGnify/ENA primary metagenome ERZ795055 (study PRJEB30184, sample SAMN05720283) | anaerobic digester metagenome | isolation source: active sludge of municipal wastewater-treating anaerobic digesters | place: USA | collected 2015-01-23 ... | reverse complement strand
TCTTCTCATTTTCAGGAAATTACAGGGTGTAAGGAGCGATGGTAAATATACGTTTTTACCCACCCTAAAAGTATATCCACCTGAAAATAAAAATCGATATGTATTACTTTGCATATCTGGTTTTTAGGTTTTCTCTTTTTCCCTAAATCCAAATAGCCTATTTTTGCCTCCGGGCATGAAAAACAACGAACAACGAACAACAAACAATAAACACATGGACATCGAAGCGCTCAGATCAAAGCACCGCCTCCTCAAGGAGGTGAGTTATCCGATAACGCCTGTCGACAGGGGTTATACCGACAAGTACCTGTACATCAATCTGGCTACCCTGGAGCCCTCCATCCGTGAGGTTCCCCCATTGATGAAGGAGAAATTTATCGGTGGCCGGGGTTACGGGATGAAGCTTTTATGGGATGGTACAAAACCCGATACCCGTTGGAATGATCCTGAAAACGAGATCATTATCAGTCCCGGTCCCATTGCGGGCATCACCCAGTATTCGGGCACCGGTAAGTCGATCTGTGTGTCCATCTCACCCCAGACCGACATCCCCATCGACAGCAATGTGGGTGGATATTTCGGTCCCTTCCTGAAATTCAGTGGTTTCGATGCACTGGAGCTCCAGCATAAAACCGACAAAAACCTGATCATCTTCATCGACGGGATCGAAGGAAAGATCCGCTTCGAAGAGATCCCCGACGATTATCCGGTCGACAGCCATGAACTTGCTGAAGTGCTTACGGAGATTTACGCTGTGGATGAAAACAGCCGGAAAAACGTATCGGTAGTCTCTTCGGGAGCTGCTGCCGACCATTCCCTGATCGGGATGCTCAACTTCAGTTTCTTCGATTCAAAACGGAAGAAGGTGAGGCTGAAGCAGGCCGGCCGTGGCGGGATTGGTACCGTGTTCCGCGACAAGGGGGTACGTGCCATTGTGGCAAGAATCAACGGGGTAAAGGGTAATCTGAACAACGTCGTGGATCTCGACGCGATTATGGAGCGTGGCAAACGTTTCAACCGCGAGATGCGTGAACTCGACGACAGCCAGGCTGAGATGCGTACCAAGGGTACGGCTCACCTGGTGAACATCATGAACGACTATGACCTGCTTCCGGTACACAATTACAAATACGGCAGCCACAAGGATGCCGACGCCATCCATGGCGATGTGTGGAAGAAAATGTTCACCCAGGGAGTGCCCGATGGCTGCTGGATCGGCTGCAACATGGCCTGTGCCAAGGGGGTGGATGAATATCTGCTCCGTACCGGCCCCTACGCCGGGCAACGGGTGATTGTGGATGGCCCGGAATATGAAAATGCCGGGGGTCTTGGCTCCAACTGCGGTATCTTCAATCCCGATTACATCGTGGAGGCCAATTTCTACTGCGATACCTATGGCATCTGTACCATTACCTGGGGTACGCTGCTCGCCTTCATCATGGAATGTTACGAAAATGGCATCCTCAACGAAGAGCGCACCGGTGGGCTAAAGCTCAATTTCGGCAATGCCGACTCGGCCATGGAGCTGCTGCACCAGCTGGCACGCGGCGAAGGATTCGGCAAGGTGGCCGGCCTGGGCGTGCGTAAGATGAAAGCGCTGTTCGTCGCCAATGGATGGGGCGATCCCGGCTTTCTGCAGGATATCGGTATGGAGAACAAAGGGCTTGAGTACTCAGAATATGTCTCCAAGGAATCGCTGGCACAGCAGGGAGGATTTGCTCTGACCAACAAAGGACCTCAACACGATGAAGCATGGCTCATCTTCATGGATATGGTGAACAACCAGATTCCCACCTTCGAAGACAAAGCCGAGGCACTGCACTACTTCCCGATGTTCCGCACCTGGTTCGGACTGGTAGGCCTCTGCAAACTCCCATGGAACGACGTGGAACCGGAAACCAACTCCGAAACCGATGAGCCTGCCAAGGTTCCGGAACATGTGGATAATTATGTTACGCTTTATAAGGCAGTTACAGGCAAACCCTTCGACAAGCAGGAACTCATCCGCCAGAGCGAAAGGGTGTACAACTTCCAGCGTATCTTCAACATCCGCAGGGGATATGGCCTCCGCATCCACGACCGCCAGCCCTACCGCGCTGCCGGCCCTGTAACTGTTGAGGAGTACGAATCACGGGCAGAACGGTACGACAAACAACTGAAGGAGCTGGTGGGCATCAACCCCGTAGGGATGTCGACCCCCGAAAAAGTGGCCGCCATGCGCGCCTACCGCGAAGATCGCTTCGAGAAACTGATCGATGCCGTATACAAACGCCGTGGCTGGACCCGCAATGGCGTACCTACCCTCCAGCACCTCAAAGACCTCGGCATGGACCTCCCAGAGCTCATCGAAGTGGTAAAAGACAAGCAGAATTAATGTGAAAAATGTGAGAATGTGAAAATTATCTCATATTTCCACATTTGCACATTTCCACATTTGCACATTTCTAATACGCCTTCTCCTGCCCTTTGAACAGCACCAGCAGGGTACGCAGGATGATCCGCAGATCGAGGTTGAACGACCAGTTCTCGATGTATTTCACATCGTATTCCACCCTTTTGGCGATATCTTCAACACAGGTGATCTCGCCGCGGTAACCCCTCACCTGTGCCAGCCCGGTGATGCCGGGCTTAACCGTATGCCGCAGCATGAACCGCTTGATGAGCCTGCGGTACTCTTCGGTGTGCTTCAACATGTGCGGCCTGGGCCCCACCACCGACATCTCACCCCTGAGCACGTTGAAGAACTGCGGGAATTCATCCAGGCTGGTTTTGCGGAGAAACCTCCCCACAGGGGTAATCCGCTTGTCATCCTTTGAGGCGGCTTTCTCATCAGCCTCCGGATTGCTTCGCATGCTTCTGTATTTCAGGCAGGTAAACTCTCTGCCATCGGCAGCCGTGCGCCGCTGCCTGAAAAACACCCCTTCGCGGGAACCCAGCAGGGAAGCGATCCACAGGATCGGGGTAAGCCACGACAGCACCAGTACGATCGCCAGGAGCGATACCACCACATCGAATACCCGTTTCACCACACGGTTGTACCAGATGCTCAATGGGCCCGGATGGATCTGGATCACAGGCAGATCGCCGTAATTAACGATCTCGGCGCTCCGGAAGGAGAAGTCCTGCAGGTCGGGAATCACCCGCACCTTCACAGGATAGTTGTCCAGCACCTCAAAAATCTCGTTCAGCCGGGCGCGGGGGATGCTGCTCCAGGCAATGAAAACCTCATCAATTCTCTGCGATTTCAGATGAGCATCAAGTTCCGGAAGGGTTCCGATAAAACTGACCCTGCTCTCATCGTCCACAATCTCCCTGTCAGAAAAATAACCCTGATACCGCAGCCCGTGCCAGGGATTGGAGATGAAATAATGCTGCAATGCTCTGGCATTGGGGTCGTTGCCGATGATGATCACGTTCCGGTAGTTGTAACCCAGCCTCCGGTAAATCATAAATCCATAATACAGCAGCATTTTCCATGTGATCAGCACCAGGAAAAAAGCCGGGAAAATGTATTTCCACCAGTCACGCGGGTAATACTGAAATGCCCTCACCTGGAAAAACATCAGGAAGAAGAAAAAGAAGAAGATGATGATCTGAACATAGGTGATAAAAAACACCCTGGGGCGCATGTTGCGGTCTACGGTATGGGCCCGGAAGATAAATACCAGGATAACCCATACCAAATTCAGGTACAGATAAAAGGTAAAATGGTATGGTTCTGTGCTGTGGGCCAGGCCGTTATGCCAGATGAAACCGATGACCAGCATCAGGTTCAGCAGCACAAAGTCGCCGGCGAGGGACAGGAGGGGAATATAGCGCGAATATCGGTAAGGCATGCTGTGCTTTTAATCGGAGGCGATATTACGATTTTTTCCGGGATGATGATTTCCGGCTCTCCTTTTTTTCTGTTTCAATCAACTATAGACCTATGGGAAAGTGATTGGTTTCCGGAATGATTTTATTTTACCACGGAGACATAGAGAACACGGAGAACACAAAAACGAAATCAGATGATGACAAAAAAGAGGATCAATGAAATTTCATTTATAATTATTGGAGCTGCAATGGAAGTGCACAAGCAACTTGGGCCGGGTTTACTGGAGTCTGTATATCATGAATGCCTGCTTGAAGAAATCAGAAATAATGGCCTGGAGGTTAAATCTCAGGTCATTCTACCCATTATATACAAAGGCAGGAAGCTCGGGAAAAATTTGAAATTAGATCTATTGGTTGAAGACCAGATCATTGTGGAAATTAAAGCTGTAGATACAATGATACCATTGTACAAAGCCCAACTGCTCTCATATCTGAAGTTGGCTCTCAGAGCGAAAGGGCTCTTGATTAATTTTCATTGTGAGGTAATCCGGAACCAGATAGTCTCAATGGTAACCGATCAATTCGCCAAACTTCCTGAAAATTAATATCCTCCGTGTTCTCCGTGTCCTCCATGCCTCCGTGGTAAAAAAATCAACCCAAAAACAAATCCCTGTATTTATCAATCACCCCATTCCAGGTATATTTGGTATTTATCTTGTTGATATTATTCGATATAGCAGACTTCCACCACATTTCAGCTGGCAAATCCTGAATACATCTGCTGATATCTTCTGCATCTGTGAACCACAGCGCATCCTCCCCCAGCACCGAACGGTTGAACGGGTTATCGTGGGCGCACACAGGCGCAGAGGCCGCCATCGCCTCCAGCAGTGAGGGGTTGGTGCCGCCGGCCGAATGGCCGTGGAAATAGAGGAGGCAATGGGCACGCAGCACATTCAGCACATCAGGGTCATAGATCCCCCCGGTGAAGCGGATCCGCGGATCAGGGTACTTCTGCTGCAGGTAGTGCGCATACCGGTTCCCGGTGTTGCCCACCACCAGCAAAGGGTAGGGGGTACCGCTTCCAAGCACCCCGCAGATCACCTCCTCTACGTGGTTGTCGGGCTGCATCCTGGCGATGAGCAGATAATACCTGCCGGACTCAATGCCCCAATCCCTGAGCCCCTCTGCGGAGGGCATCTCCGGGATGTCGGCGCCGTAGGGGATAAAGGTGGAGGCTACTCCGTAGGTTCCGGACAGATACTCCGCAATGGCTTCGGAGTCGGCCACCAGCCTGTCGCTGCTCTTCACTGCCAGTTTCTCGGCATACCGCAGGAACCTCCGCACCCCGGGGCTGTACTTGCTCCGCTTCCACTCCAGGCCGTCCATGTTGGTGATAATGCACGCTTTACGGGGCAGCAAACGGTGCCAGATGCTGCTGCTGGTGTAGCCCAGCTGCAGGATCACGTCAAAACCGCGCTTCCGGCTGTCGAGGATGCAGTGGAGATCATACAGAAACTGCCCTGCGGTGCCCATCAGCTCTTCAGGGTCTTTGCAGTGGATCAGGTGCACCCCCCGGTATTCGGGCAACCGGTAGGGATGGGTATGGGAACAGTACACCCACACCTCCATTCCCCGTTCCACCAGCCCTATCGACAGGTATTCGGCAAATTGCTCGAAGCCGCCATAGGCGTTCGGAATGCCGCGCGATCCCAGAATGCCGATTTTCATGCGAATATGAATGTAGGGTCAATGCATGCATTGACCCTGCATGCAATAACCCCGGTTTCGTCGCGTAAACATAGGTAAAATTTGCCGGATGGAAAAATGTGTATCTTTGGGTTAAATTAATTACGGAGGATCATCCTATGAAAAAATTCTGGTTTATCCTGGCGGGTGTCATCGTTGTGGTGGGATCGGTTTTTCTCGATCAGTTCGGCCTCAATACCAAAGAAGGTTTCGGATTGGTGCAGATCGCCGGCCTGGTGGTGGGGGCCGTGCTAATCCTGGTGGGCCTTATCGTCAAGGGGAAGAAAAAAGCTCAATAAAAGCTTGTACAGGGCTTTCACCCTGCGGTTCAATACCACCTTCCACAGGATCTTCTGCGGATAGATCCTATGTATTCGGTTTTGCCGGAGGATCAGCCGGAGGAATGCCCCGGTTTCATGGTATTGCTGCAAGCCCATCGGTTTACGGTGCTTCAGGTGTTGTAATACCCTGAATCGTTCATGGGTGATGTCGATCTGAAGCGGGGTGTAGATATACTGGTAAAGTTTTGTTTCACAGGCCTCCAGCATATCAGGCCGCCTGTGCTGAATGCTCTCATCATGGATCCGGTAGTACAGCAGGTATTCCGGCAGGTTCATCGCTCTATACCGTTGTGATACATCATAATACATCCTGTAATCCTCCCCGATATCGAACCCTTCGGCATACCCCCCTTCCGGCAGGGCCTCACGCCGGTACACTACGGCCGACTGGATAAAATAGGCCCTGAAGAGCTGCAGCGCAGGTATCATCGCAGCACCTGCCCCCAGGCGCCACCTGCTCTTCAGCCTCGCCCCCACAGCATCGATATGGTACACCCGGCACCCCACCATGCCGAAGTCCGGATGCTCCTCCAGAAACCTGATCTGGCGCTCAAACTTGCGGGGATGGGCGATGTCATCAGCGTCGAACGATGCGAGGTACCGCCCGCGCGCCTCAGCCAGGGCCCGGTTACGGCTGTACACGATGCCCCGGTTGTCGCCGTTCCTCAGGATCCTGATCCTTGGATCACTGAACGACGCTACGATCTCCATGCTGTTGTCGGTGGAACCGTCATCCACCACAATCAGCTCAAAATCGGTGAAAGTCTGGTGCAACAGGCTTTCCACCGCCGGCCTGAGGTAGCGGGCACCGTTGTATACCGGCATCATGATGCTTAAAACCGGGGGCATGATTTTATGGCTTTTAGCTTTTGGCTATTGGCTTTTAGTTTTTTGTTTTTGCGGATGAATCAGCTCCAAAGGTAAAAAAAACCAAGGACCAACAGCTAACGGCTATCAGACCTCCAGCCCCTTCAATGCCAGCTCGTAAAACGGAAACACCTCAATGGTTAAGCCTTGATATTGAATTGTTTCGCGCAGATCCGGGGTGATGATGATCCCATGTGATATACCCAGATAATCGCAAGCCTCTTTGAGTCCCCGGAATTCCCGATCCCGCGTTGTTCCATCGGTCATCGACCAGGTGGCCTGGAGTGCCTGCATCCCGACAACACCTCCAACCATAAAATCACACTCATATCTGCCTTTAAAGTACATGGGGGTGTATGCCTGTTTCAAGAGCTCCATATATACCATGTTTTCAAACAGCTTGCCGTGATCTTTTGATACGGAGAACTGAATCGCCCCAAGAAGTCCGCTGTCGATGATGTAGGCCTTCTTCTCACTTTTGGCTTGTTTGATCTCTGAATGATTGTACCCGGAAACGGATTGGCAAAGGAAGACATCGTTGCAGTACCTGAGGTATTCATACAAATATTTGTTGCTGATCTTGTAACCCATCGATTTCAAATCGTTGTAGGCTTTGTTCACTGAGAAGGGTTTGCTGACCCCTGCGAAGATTTTACGGATAAAGAACCGAAGCGTGTCGATGTTGGTTACCTGGTACCTCTCAACAATATCTCTGAAAATCATCACATTAAAGTATTCCTGCAGAATCCTGATCCTGTAATGGTCATCTATGCCAATGGTTTCAGGAAAACCGCCGTGATACATAAACTGAGCAGTATAATGGATCAGTGTGCTGCGGGCTTTTTGTGTTTTTGCAGAGGTTGATACGCCCAAAGCGTTGAGATATTCCCCATACGAAAAGGGGTAAACCGTAAGGGTGATGGTTCGCCCGCGAAGCGCTGTGGCGATCTCTGTGGAGAGTAGCCTGGCGTTGGAACCAGTGATGAAAAGATGTCTTGACCGGGTATCAAAGAGCCTCCGCACAAACAGCTCCCATCCCGGTACGTTCTGGATCTCATCAAAGAAAATCCACACATCCTCCATCCGGATATCGGGAAACAATTCATTGTAAGACTGAATGATCAGATCCAGATCCCCCGACTGTAAAGGCAGCCGCTCGTCTTCGAAGTTGAGGAAGAGAATATGCGATACGGGCATTCCACGCGCTTTCAACTGCCTGATGGCACGGTACAACAGCCATGATTTGCCGCTGCGCCTGGGCCCCACCAGGCTTACAATCACCTTCAGATCCAGTGGGATCTCCGTTTCCCGGTCAACCATCTCAGGGAATACCATGTGCTGGTTCTCAAGAATGATATCTTTGATAAGCTGTTTCATGTGGCAAATGTACAAATATTATGTTTAAATTACCAAAAAAATAGTGAAAGATTAGTAAATTAAGATAAAAATTGGCAGAGATTTGTGATATTACCAGCCATTTTCACCACAAAGGGCACATAGGATCAAGGAGAATAAACATCAATGCTACGTCATGCCCAGCAGCCATTTCCATACAGGGATCACATGAATCTCCTTGTCTTTTATTACCATTTGCTCTTCCTGATGTGAAGTTAGCAACAAACCCTGTCTCAGGCTGTGCAGCTCCATAGCCTCCATCAGACCTGAAATTTCCCTTTTCTGAGTCGAGTCGGTGAGGGTGAGGCAAACTTGAATTGCCTGCACAATACGACCATCCCTTCGAAGCAAAAAGTCACACTCCCCTCTGCCGGAATGGTAAAACACTTCATACCCCCTGCGTTTTAATTCAACGAAAACAAGATTCTCCAGCAACCTGCCGGAATTTCCGGAAAAGCTGAAACCTATTTTCTGCACAAGGGCATGATCGATGAAGTAGGTTTTTCGGGCATTGGCCATTTGTTTTCTTACGGAATACTCAAACATCGGTACTTGAAATAACATATAGGTGTTTTCCAGAAAACCCAGGTAATTCTTAACAGTCAGGGGGTGTTTTACCCCTATGGTTCTGGCCAGTGAGCTATAGGATGATAAAGTTGCTGTGTTACTGGCCAGATAATACACCAGTTCCACCATCTCCTTCTCATTGGTTAGTCGGTTCCGAACCAGAACATCTTTATATAAAATGCTCTCATATAACGATTTAAAAAATTCATGATTATGGGTTAGCACAAACTGGGGAAATCCACCTTCCTCCATATACTGATTGAACAAGCGGGTCAGTATGGCAATCCCTGTAGTCGAGATTAAATCCTTTCCGGCATCTCCATTTTCAGTGAGCTGCAGGTATTCATGAAATGAGAAGGGAAACAGCTTATGCGAAAGATACCTTCCGGTTAAATGGGTACCCAGTTCCCGGCTCAGCATATTGGCATTGGATCCGGTTATAAACACCTTGCAGTTTTTATCGTGCAGCCTTCGCACGAACAACTCCCAACCTTCAATATTCTGTATTTCATCGAAGTAGAAGGTCTTCTGTTCGTCAAAAAGCTCAATGAATACCTCATACAGATCCTGGAAATTTTCAACCCTGAAGCGTGCTAACCGGTCATCATCGAAATTGAGGAAATAGTCCTGCTCTTTCTGATGCTGCCTGATCTGATGCAGAAGTACGGATTTACCACACCTTCTGACTCCCGATATAATCATTACCTCCGGGGCATTAGTGAGATGCTGTGGTAATACCCTCGGAATCGTGGCGGAATACGTGATCTGCCGCTGGTCATAGATTACCTGTTTCAGAATGGCTTTCATGTGTGGTGAAATTTTCACAAAGATACAAAATATTCATCAGTAATGACAAAATACACTATTATCTTTCATAGTGAATGAATAAACTCAGGATAATTTCTCAGATACCTGATCCTCTTCACCATAAAGAAACACGGAGAAAAAACCTTAGTGCTCCTCTGTGCCTCCGTGGTTAAATCAGCAGTCGTCAGTCCCCCTTACTAACTTCTAACTCCTAACTTCTAACTTCTTATCCCTCTTTCTACCGCTTCAGAACCGTATAACCCTGCATCCCCGATTGCCCGTCACAGATCATGAGAAAATAAATCCCCGGGCGCAGGTCGGTCATGTCAATGCTGAGGTCCTGATCGCTTGTGCTCCAGCGCTTCAGAACCTGGCCTGACAAACCGGTCACTTCGATCATCCGCAGGCGACCCTCACCCCCGGTGAAGCGTACCTGGAGTACATCGGTTACCGGATTTGGATAGAGCTTCAGGGCCGGGGCATGGTCATGTTCCGGTACCGCGGTGGTGTCGGCAAACAGGGTGAGGTAGATGGTGGTGTCGCTGCTTCCGATCACCACATTTCCGCTGTCAGGGAAGTACCCGGGGGCACCTGCATGGTAAGGATAGGTATACCCCGTTACCAGCAGCAGTTCGGCATATCCGTTTGCGTCGGTGGTCAGCGTGGTGCTGTCGATCACCAGCGTAGCAGGGTGGATGGGGTTATTGGCAGGGTCCTTCACGTAAAACCCCACATGCTGCCAGGTAAGTTTGGCCAGCATCACGTTTTTGATATCGTGGCCGTTGCTGATCAGCACGCTCCCCGTGGCATCATAATACCCCTCCATCTTCACCAGGTACGGGTAGGTGCCGTTGGCAAGCCCGGCCACAATAGCCTGGCCGTCGTAGCCTGTGTAATAGCTGCTGCCATTCAGAATAACCTCTGCATGGGGCAGTTCTCCATTTATATCGGAAACGTTGAAAATGGCAGTCCCGTTGTTGATGTTGAACTGGGCGGTGTAGTAGATGTCGAAATTGCTTACGCTGGTATTCCCGTTGTGGGTTACACTGTTTTCGTCGACCCAGTGCTGAAAGGTATGACCGGTTTTGGTGGCCGCCGGCAGGGTAAAGGACGTAAGTGTATTGCTCTTGAAGGCGTATTTTCCGATGCTGATTACACTGACGGGGATCGTGACCGCCGCGATGTTGTTCACATTGAAGGCAGCCTGCTGAATGTATTTTACCGAATTCCCGAGGGTGAGGGTTGATATCGCGTTATATTCAAAGGCATATTGCCCGATATAGGTAACCGAATTGGGGATGGCAAGGCTGGTGATGCCGCCCCTTACAAAGGCATATTCTCCGATGTATTCCACCGAGTTGCCAAGTTGTAACGTGATCAGGTTGGGGTTCCATGCAAACGACTGATCATCAATAAATTTTACCGAATTGGGGATGGTAACGCTCCTGATGTTGCTCCAGTAAAATGAGAAATACCCGATGTGTTCAAGGGAGTTCGGAAAGGTGAGGTTGGCGAAATAAAACGAGTTGTCGCTGAAGGAGAATTTGCCGAGGTATCTGAAACCGGCGGGAAGGCTGATATCCAGGATGCCCATGAAGGAAAAGACCCCTGCCTCCTGCTCGTTCATGTCGGCAATACCCACCACATTCTGACCCTGCAGCTGGGAAGGGATCGTGAGGACGGTCCCGATCCCGAACCGGCAGCCGGTGATGTAGCCGTTTTCCATGGTAACATCGGTGTCGTGCAGGGTGTAGGGGATCGAGGCAGTGTAGGATAAATTCAGCGCGGTTACCGTGGTCAGAGGATTCAGGGTGTCGCCGTTGCTGTTCCTCCAGTGCTGAAAACCGGGCCTTGCGTTGTTCGGAAGCACAAAGCTGGTGATGGAATTGCTGATAAAGGCCTGCACCCCGATATAATTCAGGGAGGCTGGTAAGGTAATGGTGGAGAGGAGGTTTTGCACAAAAGCCTGATAACCAAGGTATACGAGTGAATTACTCAAGGTGGCACTGCTGATGGTGTTGTTCTTGAACGTCTCATTGCCCACAAACTCTACCGAATTTGGCAGCACCACGCTGGTCAGTAGGTTGTCCCTGAAGGAGTGCCGGCCAAGGTACCTGAGGCCTGCGGGAAAGGATACGGTGGTAAGTGCATTTGACCTGAAGGCAGTCCCTTCGATCTTTTCAAGCCCCGAGGGCAACACCACGCTTGTGATCCCCTTCCCTTCAAAGGCACTGATGCCGATCCCTTTGATGGCAACCCCCTGAAGGGTATCGGGGATGATGATGGCCTTGGTGGTGAAATTGTACGAACAGGCGGTGATGAAGTGGCGGCTGTCGAGGGTAACATCCTGGTCCTGCAGGGTATACTGTGCATCGGCAACGTGATAACCGAAGCAGATCAGGGCAATGAGAACGATAAACCTGTGAAAGTAAAAGGAATGTTTCATGATTTTTAGGAATTATACAGTTAGCCACAAATGTACTCATATATGTGGAATACTATAATGATTTCGATGAAATCCGCCTTTCCAGCTCATACCTCATACTTCATCACTCCCTCTGCGATGCAGGGATCACCTACCGGAGCCATTCATATACCGGAAGCACCTCTATCCTTTTGTTATCATGCACAATGGTGTCTTTCTGGTCAAAGGTAAGCAGCAGCCCCTGATTGAGGTTCATGTGGTTCATTGCTTCCAGTAATCCGGTAACTTCACGGGTTTCATTGTCGTGGTTAAGGGTATGGCACACCTGGATCAATGCATCAGGGCGTTTCCCATCCATTACCACAAAGTCGCATTCGTGACCCCTTTCGTTGAAGTAGTACAACCGGGCATGTTTCCGGCGCAATTCCCAGAACACCATGGTTTCAAGCCTTCTGCCATGATCATCGGAAAAGCTGCCGGTAATGGCCTGTTGTAGCGCCGGATCGGCGAAGTAGACCTTACGGGCATTGACCAGTTGCACTTTGTAAGAGAATGAGAATTTGGGCAGCAGCTGAATGAGCCAGGCATTTTCGAGATGGCTGAGGTATTCCAGAATGGTAGCGGTGCTTTTCAGTTCAAGTACTCTGGTAAGTTTAGTGGCCGAAACCGGTTTTGCGGTATTGGTTGCCAGAAAGGTAACCAATTGCAGCAGCGATTTCACATTTCGTATCTGGTACCTGACGGCAATATCCCGGTAGAGTATGTCATTGAGCAGTGTAGAGAGGATCTCCGGTTCAGGCCGTTCAAGGTATTCAGGGAAGCCCCCGGTGCTTAAATACTGCTCGAGCGCTTTCGAATCCACAGCCATCTCTTTGAACCCACAAAACTCCATGAATGAAAACGGGAAAAGTTCTCTGGTGATGTGACGCCCTGTGAGCCTTGTCCCCATTTCACGACTAAGCAGTGAAGCATTGGATCCGGTTACCACGATCCTGTATCCCTGATCAAGTTTCTCTCTTACGTACACCTCCCATCCTTCAACATTTTGTATTTCATCGAAATAGAGTATTTCTGGCTTCGGAGTGCCCATCAGTTCATCCAGTAACTGAAAATCCCGGACATCGAAACCGAGCAATGCCGGTGTGTCGAAGTTCACAAATAGAAACGGAGCGTGGCTTTGATGTATCAGTTGCCGCTGCAGGGTGCTTTTTCCGCTTCTCCTGATCCCTGAAATGATGAGTGCATGGTTGGGTAAATCATTGGGCAGCGATGGTAAAACCTCACGCAGATACCCAATATCAGCCCGCAATAGTTGCTCTTTCTGTCTGGAAATCGTCTCGTAAAGTACACTTGCTTTGATCATAACCAGGCAGTTTAGGATTATGTTGCAAAGATAGTGTTTATTACTATTGAATGCAAGTGTTTGATGGTAATGTTGAGAAGAAGTTCAGGTAGTTTGGTTGTTTAGAGAGTTTAGTTTTCAGCCTTTTTGGGCTACGAAGCCGCCAATGAGTTATAAGTTATGAGTTATGAATGATTTATCATTTCTTTGATCCTTGATCTTTGATCTTTGAACCTTATAAACACTCGAACCTTTCTACCACGGAGGCACTGAGAACACTGAGGAACACGGAGAAAAAGACTCCCGACTTCCGATTCATCAACTAAAGCTCTTGCAATAAATCCCTCAGGGACTGTACGATAAGACCATTCTGTTGTAGCCTGTGCCGTGTGTCGTTCGAAATTTCTGGTGAGATCATCAGGTATTCCTGTTTGTAATCTGCGAACTGACGGTGGGCCTTGATAAAGGTATCTGCGGATTTATGCAGGTTTGGCAGGCTTTTCTCCAGTTTTGATTCATTGCGTTTGCAACTACCAAAACGAATTGTTTTTGAAAGATCACTGATGGCAATCAGATCAATTTCAGTATCTTTTCTGTCCCAGTATCCTGCGATCCTGTGGGTAAGAGGAAAATCTCCCTTGTTCTTGCGGCTCAGTTCTTCGTAGATGTTACCCACCATTTTTTCGAAGCCAAAACCTTCTGTGGTCATCAGATCCCGATCTGCCATTTCAACCAAACCATCCACCGGCCTGAAATTTACAGCAGAGACCGGCAGCTTAAGAGCCGATAGCCAACTGCGCAGGAAATTGTCACTTATATAGTATCTGCCTGCACGTGCTTTTGGCGAAGAAAACAGGGGCAATTTCCTTTCAATCATGCGATAACGCTCCGACAGGATTTTCAGATAGGCACCAATCTGCCGGGTATCATCGCCGTAATAACTTCTGGTAGCATCCTGAATTTCGGCATGAGTACAACCGGGCTTATTTGCAATCAGTTGAAGCAGTGCATCATACCTACCCCGAAGTTCACTGAGAAACCAATGGTCGGCCTCACTGCGCAGGGGTGAAGAGCTTGAGAAAAACATCTTGCTGAGTACCTGCTTCCTTTCGGCATCCAGCACTCCCTGTTCAAATGCATCACGGTAAAACTTGGGCACCCCTTCAAAAAGATTCCACAAAAATAACATATGCGCTGCCTTGACTTTTCCTTTCAGGTGCATCATCTCAAGCAGCGATTCCATATCCAGGTGATGTAGTTCCAGACTATCGGTAACCCTGTTGTACAATGGGGCATTGCGACCATCAAGAAGAGCCGCCATTTCGGCATGCAGAGAACCCAGAACGATCAAACCCCCGTTGACGTTTTCTGATGAGTTGGCAAGCTGGTCCACTTCATGCTGCAGAAATGAGTTGAATTCGTAGAGGTGCTTTCTGTTGAAATATTGGAATTCATCCAAAACAACTACATAGCCCTCTCCGACAAGCTGTCCAATACATCCTGCAAATTCCAGCAGGTTATTTATTTGCCTGTTGCTGATCCCGAACAAACGGAGGTAATTGTTGGCCGCAGCAATCACCCCTGATGCATCCGAATCAGGTATTTGTATGTACAATTTCAACGGGCGATCCGAAGATTGCAACGCGTGCTGGATAAGTGTGGTTTTCCCAATACGACGACGTCCGGTGATCTTTACAAAAAACCATCGCTGTCTGTTCATGATGCTGGTAAGCGTATTGAGCTCCTCCCGCCGGCCGTAAAATCCCCATTTGTTGCTATTTGTTTCCATAAGGGCGCTAAGGTAATAATTTTTATGTTACGATGAGAAATTTTGCATATAACTTAATATCTGAGATATATGCATGATCAGTTATGAGTTATAAGTTATGAGTTATGAATGATCTGTCATTTCTTTGATCCTTGATCTTTGATCTTTGAACCTTTTTACCATGGAGGCACTGAGAACACGGAGGAACACGGAGAAAAAACCGCCTATGCTAATTCTCCCGACTACCCACCAGCGTCTCCCAGGCCAGCTGGTGCCTGATGCCCCGGTAATCTGGCAACCTCAGGTCGTCGGCGGTAACAAGGATTTTCTCATGGTGATCCATTATGCCATTGAGCACGTTATATTCACGTATGGCTGTGGCTTCATCTGCGATGCTCCAGGCAACCTGCATATAGAGGGTGCGGTCACCTTTACGTGCCACAAAATCCACCTCTCTGCTGCGACTGTAACCGGTATGGACCTCATACCCCTGTCGTCGCAACTCCAGGTAAACATAATTCTCCAGAAGATAGCCGTAACCATGTTTGAAGTGACCAAACAGGTAATACTGATACGAAAGATCGTTCAAATAGTATTTGCAGGCACCTCCCATAAGCTCTTTGGCTTTGATCTGAATGCGTTCCGATTTGTGCAGCAGGAAGGTATCGGTAAGGTAGCCGACATAGTTAGCCACTGTTTCGTAATTGGTTTTCCGCCGCCGGCTGCCGAAATAGCTGATCAGATTACCGATTGAAGTGAGATTTCCGATATTATTCACCAGAAAGGCAAACACATCCTCCAGCAGTACCACGTCTTTGATCTGGAAGCGGGCCACAATATCCCGCAAAAGAATCGTGTCTTTGAGGGCTGCCAGATAGTGCCGACGGGTCTCTTCGGTTGGAAGGTGGTACAGTTCCGGCAATCCTCCGGTTTGGAGGTATTGGAGAAATCCCTTTTTGTCAGTATCGATGTGATGGAAATCAGCAAACTCCTGAAAGCTGAACGGCAAGACCTCCCATTGAACAAATCTGCCTGACAGTAAAGTGGCCAGCTCCCCGGCGAGCATTCTGGCATTCGATCCTGAGATAAACAATTCGTAAGAGGTGGTAAAATCCTGGGCATAACTGTTTACTGCACGCTCCCAGCCTTCAATAGATTGTATCTCATCAAAAAACAGGTATACTTTTCCGGTTGGGCTGAAGTGCTGCCTGTACTCCCGGACCAATGCATCCAGGTCTGTGTAATTCCTAAGGAAATTAAATTCAACGAATTCCGTATTTATATAAAGGATGTTTCTGGCATTTATACCTTCTGAAATCAGTTGGAGCATAACCTGGCGCAGAAGATAACTCTTCCCGGTACGCCGTTGACCGGTAAGCACCTTGATCAGGTTGTTGCCCATAAATCCACTGAAGGTTTTCAGGTATTCGGTACGTAAAAACCCCACCTCCGGAACGGTGTTATCCCAGAGATTGAAACGTGCTATTCTTGCAAGATTATCAGTCATGATTGATAAATGTGTGCAAATATACATATTTTTCAGATGGAATGCAAGATTTTGTCAATATTCTGCAGTTGGGAGAATTAGAAATGAGGCGTTATACGTTATGAGTTATAAGTTATGAGTTATGAATGATCTACCATTTCTTTGATCCTTGATCCTTGATCTTTGAACCTTTTAAACACTTGAACCTTTCTACCACTGAGGCACTGAGAACACGGAGGAACACGGAGGGAAAACCGGTCAATGGGAATTCTGCGGAATAAATTCCTAAATGATTTTCTGAAAATTCCTTATGTAGATCTCTTCTGTAAAGTGCTCCTCGTAACGCTTTCTGCCTGCCAGACCCATTTCTTTCATCGCATTGGGGTGTTGGAGGGCAAAGGTTATTGCCTCTGCCAGCGCTTTCGGATTACCGGGTTCAAATAACAGTCCTGTTTCGTTGTGCACCACAATTTCGGTGAGCCCGCCGTGGTTGGCGGCGATCACTGGCCTGCCGGCACTCATGGCTTCGATGGCAACCAGGCCGAAGGATTCAGGAATCAGGGAGGGCACAACCACTGCACCACACCAACCGAAAAATGCACCAGGTTCCTGGCTGAAGGGTTGCAGTGACACCAGATGTTTCAACCCACTTGATTCAATTTCACGGTTCAGCAATAACAACAACTCCGGCTGATTGCCGAAAACATCCCCTACTATTTTTACCCTGATATTCTGCTGTATTTCAGTGGGTAACATCCGTAATGCTTCCGTTAACAGCCAATGCCCCTTGGCTTTGCTGATACGGCCCAGCATCAGCAAATGCAATACATCATTACCATCAGGTTGGGATACACCAACCTCTACCGGGGCACATCCATTGGGTATGATATGCCGGCGCTGGCTTGCGGGGATGCGGTAACCGTTGCGGCATGCTTCCGAAACAAAAAGAAGGTTGGCTTTGGAAAATACCAGCAATGGATTGAAAATACGACGGGCAGTGGCCGATGGGATTTCGTGGATGTGCACCAGGCACCCGGTTTTGGTGAACCTCGCAGCCAGAATGAAATCGGCAACCACAACCGAGTTGATGTACACACGGTCATAACGGTTCATCAAAGGGATCAACCGGGGAAACGTAACAATCTTCCACAGAAATTTCAGCCTGAATTTTTTCAGATCGTACCGCCTGACTACCCCGATGCTACTGATCTGCACCTTGACGCCGGGAATGCCTTGCAGTGCGGTGGAAAGGGCTCCTTCAGACGGCAGGATCACATCCACGGATGCTTCAGGTTGGTGAGATAACAGTGCTTTAATACTCAAAATAAGCATTCGGTCAGATCCATATAGCTCATACCCCTGATGCACGAAAAGGTATCTGCCGTGTATCATGTGGTGGGCCGGAGAAGAGCTTTTGTTTTTCAAAACGTTTGCTTATTTCATTGGAAGGAACGATGTCGTCTTGCCCTCCTGATTTCGGGAAGAGCATTCAAATATCGGAATAGAATTCCGGAATGCAAAAACACCCAGGCGGTTTTTACAGGAAACCTGCGGGCATTGAAACAGCTTTTTGCCCACCTGTTCATGACCACATGTGTCAAACAGGGTTTTTCAAACACCTTTAAGCGATCATTGGCTTCCAGTACCTGCAGTAAAAATGATTCTACTGATCGAAGCACGGGAACAGAAGGAACAGCCATACGGTATTTGATGTACATCAGGATCTCAAACTCCCTTTGGGTGATGTCTGTTTCAAGGGTACCAAAAATAATCCGGTACAGGTGAAATTCACGATCCCGGTACAGGGCAGGGTTCGACTGGGTAATGCTGCCTGGGTGGATACGGTAGTGAATCAGGTATTCAGGAAGGTTCACACAGGGAAATTTAAGCGCAATCTGATAATACACCAGATAGTCTTCACCTATCTCAAATCCTGGCGTATAACCGATTGCTTCGAGAACCTCTTTTCTGAAAACCACCGCAGATTGAATAAAGTACGCCCTGAACAATTGAACAGAGGGGATGAAACAGGCATCTGCGTCTAATTTCCACTTCGTTTTCAGTAATTTACCTTCTGAATCGATATGTCGTGCCCAGGTGCCGGTTAAACCATACGCAGGGTTTTTTTCCATAAACCCGATTTGCTTCTCGTATTTCCGCGGCATGGCAATGTCATCCGCATCAAAAGGTGCATAGTACCTGCCGCGCATCTCCTGTAACCCCCTGTTCCTGGTAAATACGATTCCTTTGTTGCATTCATTTCGTAACACCCTTATCCGCGGATCATCATAGGATTTTACAATCTCCAGGCTATTATCCGTGGACCCGTCGTCAATTACAATCAGCTCAAAATCAGTAAATGTCTGCTGCAACAGGCTGTCAATGGCCTGGCGTATATACTCCGAAGCATTGTACACCGGCATTACGATGCTGAGGGTGGGGCATTCCATTGGTTCAGGCATCAGACAAAGTTCTTGTTTTTTTTCTGAAAAACCTGCGTCTTATGAATCCAGCGTACCTGTAGGGATTCAAATATTTTGGCAGGTAATTATCACAGAAAAATCTGAATCGGTCTGAGCAGGAAAATTTTTCGAATAACATATCGAAATCAGCTTTGAACATCCGGTCCCTTGCCCTGGGGCTTAACACGAATGATGACTTACTGAATCCCTCATCAGAATAAACTGCAATGATTTTGTCAATATACCTGATTTTCAGCCCGGGGGTTCTGAAGCATTGAATGGTATAGGCCCAGTCGGCGCAAATTTTATAATCAGTATTATACTTTCCAAAGGTGTCAAATACCTCTTTTCTGGTGAAAGTAGCCTGATGATGTGTGCACTGGATTTTCAACTTTTCAAGGTCCAGCTCTTCGCCCAATACTTTTCCGGAGTTCCTGAGGATAATGTTTCCATATAGGATATCACAGGCAATGAGGTTTTTATCTGTAAAAATATCCTCCAGAACTGTAGGGTTATACAACAGATCGTCACTGCCCAGGAAATGGAGCCAGTCACCTCCGGCAAGCTCAATTCCGTGGTTCATCGCATCATAGATGCCCTGATCTTTTTGCGAAATCCAATGGATATGAGGCCATTCTGAAGCATACTGCTGAATCAGTTCCAGTGTGCCGTCGTTACTTCCCCCGTCGATGATCCAGTGCTCCTTTGGGCGATAGGTCTGTTCCGCAACGGACCGGATGCAGGCTTCCAGATCATTTCTGTTGTTCAGGACCGGCGTGATGATGGAAACCATTGGCAATGGTGATAATGCATCCATCGCCGGCTTACTTTGAAAAACCTTTGTAAACCTGTCTGAGCCCTTCGTCAAGCCCCAGCACCGGCTGCCAGCCAAGGCTCTTCAGCAGGCTTACATCCAGTTGCTTTTTCAGCATTCCGTCGGGTTTTTCAGTATCCCACTTCACCTCTCCCGAAAACCCCGTAAGCTCTTTTACCTTACAGGCCAGATCGCGGATGGTAAGATCGATGCCGGTGCCAATGTTCACATGGGTTTGCTTTAACGTCCCATAAAGTTTTTCGGCGGGCAGATGCTCCATCAGAAACACGCAGGCATCTGCCATATCTTCTACATGCAGGAACTCGCGGAATACATTTCCGGTTCCCCAGAGGGTAATGGATACCTTGCTGTGTTCCTTTGCTTGCGGTCTGATGCCGTAATGGGCCAGCACCTTCAGGATATCCTCCTGCGGCAGGTTGTAAGCAGAGGCCTCATCCAATCGCTGCCCTTTGAATGCTATGGGGCGGGTGGCAAAATCCTTTCGGATACCATCCCAATTCCCGGTCTCCAGGCACCTGCCCAGATGAAATTTCCGGATGAGGGCCGGCAGCACATGCGATTTGTCCAGATCGTAATTGTCGTTGGGACCGTAGAGGTTGGTGGGCATCACCGAAATATAGTCGCAGCCATATTGCCGGTGATAGCTCTCCGCCATCTTGATGCCTGCGATCTTGGCGATGGCGTAGGGTTCGTTGGTGGGTTCCAGCAGGCCGGTGAGCAGATATTCCTCTTTGAGGGGCTGGGGAGCATCCTTCGGATAGATGCAGCTGCTGCCGAGAAACAAGAGCTTTTGAACGCCATTGTTGTAAGCTGCATGGATGATGTTGTTCTGAATCATCAGGTTCTCATAGATGAACTGCGCCCGGAAAGTGTTGTTGGCAATGATACCACCCACTTTTGCAGCCGCAATGAACACATATTCGGGCTTTTCTGTTGCAAAAAACCGGTTTACAGCATCCTGGCAGGTTAAATCCAGCTCTTCCAGCGTGCGAAGAACAAAATTTGTGTATCCTTTGGCTTTCAGATTTCTGTGGATGGCCGAGCCTACCATTCCCAGGTGACCGGCGATGTAGATTTTGTGTTCCTGGTTCATGACTTTACGACTTTACGATTGAACGACTTTACGACTTTATGATTGAACGACTTTACGACTTTATGATTGAACGACTTTACGACTTTACGATTGAACGACTTTACGAATGAACGACTTTACGACTTTACGATTGACGGCTAAAGAGTCCAGTTTTCTGGTTTGTTGGCCATGTTGATGAGCATGGCGATAATGTGTTCATATTTGTCAATGAGATTTTTGTGTTCTATGGTAGTGATGCATTGTGTTTTGAGTGCATAATCGAGCCAAACCTGGGTTTCGGCTGCTTCGCCTTCGGCATCACAGAGCTTGGCAATAAAGGATTTTGGGTACTTTCTCTTGCGGAAGGCTTCTGCGATATTTCCGGAAACCGACCTCGAGGATCTGGGGATCTGATCAGTGAGCGAATAGGTCTCCTCCTTAGGGAACTTCTTTGTCAAATGAAACACCTCCATCCCCGCCTCAAACGAAAGCTGAAACACCTTCAAATCCGTATGTTTCCTAATCAGCACCATATCAAAATCATTTTATCTGCCCTCGTTCCCTCGTTCATTCGTTCATTCGTTCTATCGTTCTATCGTTCATTCGTTCATTCGTTCATTCGTTCTATCGTAAAGTCGCCTTCTCATAGTCCGCCTCCACCATCAGCCGCACCAGCTCCTTAAAGGTGGTCTTCGGCTTCCAGCCCAGAATACGCTTGGCTTTCGAGTAATCTCCCAGCAACAATTCCACCTCGGTAGGACGGTAATAGCGCGGGTCGATGCCCACCACTGGTTTGCCTGTGGATTTCAGGATTCCCTTCTCGTTAACGCCACTCCCTTCCCACACGATCTCTTCGTTCAGCACCTTAAACGCCTCTTCCACAAACTCGCGTACGGTATGGGTTTCGTTGGTGGCCAGCACAAAATCTTCCGGATGGTCCATCTGCATCATGCGCCACATCCCCTCCACATATTCGGGGGCATAGCCCCAGTCGCGCTTGGCGTCCAGATTCCCGAGCAGGAGAAGCCCCTGGTGTCCGGTTAAAATATTGGCTACAGCCACGCTGATTTTGCGGGTGACGAAGGTTTTTCCGCGCCGCTCACTCTCGTGGTTGAATAGGATTCCGTTGCAGGCGAACAGGTTATAGGCTTCACGGTAGTTCACCACGATCCAGTAGGCGTAGAGTTTTGCGGCAGCATAGGGGCTGCGCGGGTAAAACGGTGTTTTCTCGGTTTGGGGGATCTCCTGTACCAGCCCATAGAGTTCAGAGGTTGAAGCCTGGTAAAACCTGGTATTCAGCCCGTTTTCCTTGATGGCATCCAGAAACCTGAGGGTGCCGATGCCATCCACCTCGGCAGTGTATTCAGGCACTTCAAATGATACCTGCACATGGCTCTGGGCACCAAGGTTGTAGATCTCATCCGGTTCCGATTTCTCGATGAGCCGGTTGAGGTTGCTGGAATCGGTGAGGTCGCCGTAGTGCAGGAAGAAACGCTTGTTGAGCAGTTCGGGGTTGTTGTACAGGTGGTCGATCCTGAAGGTGTTGAACGAGCTGGCGCGCCGGATGATGCCGTGCACGGTGTACCCTTTCTCCAGCAGCAACTCTGCCAGATAGCTTCCGTCCTGCCCTGTAATGCCCGAAATTAAAGCGGTTTTTGGTTTCATATTTCAGCGTATTTCATGTTTCTTTTATCGAACAATCCTTCCGGAGCCACTGCTTTCGATGGTTTTCAGCACATCGGCCACCGAAAATCGGCTTGCGTCCCCTACGGTGGTGTGGTTGAGGGCCGACAGGGCAACGGCAAAATCTATTACTTGCTGATAATCTTGTTGTTTATTGTCTACCAGCCCATAGATGATCCCGGCCACAAAGCTGTCGCCGGTACCCACCCTATCTAAGATGTGGTCGATGGTGTACTCCTTGCCACAGAAGCCGAAAACGGGGTTGTCACGCACAAACAGAAATCCGCCCCAGTGGTTGGTAGTGGCTGAAATGGCAGTGCGATCGCTGATGGTAATGAACTTAGTTTTGGGAAAGAGGTTAAAGCACTGCTGGGCGATGTCGGCGAAAGCATCGGCTTTATTGGATGCAGCGGATTTAAGACCGAAAATGTTCTGAAAATCGGTTTCGTTGCCGGCAATCATAGTAGCGTTTTCGCACAGTTCGGTCATCACATTACGTATGGCATCCTTGTCGTGTTCCACCCATTGCCACAACTTCTCCCTGTAATTCAGATCTACAGAATAGGGGCACGGGGGCTCGGCGGTTGCCTGCATCAGGATCTCGGTAACCGATTCACTTACAGCAGGGGAGATGCCCGAGAAGTGAAACCAGCTAGATTTGTGCATCATTTCATGCAAAGGGAACATTTCCGGGGTTGCCCGGCTGAAGGCCGATTCGGCACGGTCGTAAACCACAAAGGAGTTTCTGGGGCCAATACCCGTTTCGGTGAAGTAGAGTCCCAACCGCTCACCCTCCTGAATGATGTATTGTGTGTCCACCCCAAATTGCCACAAATGTTCCATGATGCTTTGCGCCAACTCATTGTTTGGCAGTGCTGTAACAAAGGTGGTGTGCAGCCCCAGATTGGACAGTGCAATGGCTACATTCGATTCACTGCCTCCGGGAGTAATTCTGAACAACGCCGCCTGCCTGATCCGCTCCCCGCTCTCTGCTGGCTGAATCCGCAACATGATTTCTCCAAAGGTGGTAATCATAGATTATGTATTTCTTGTAATCTTCGTTCAACAACCTGAATATCCTCCTGAACATCTACCGCAAATGTATTGCCTTCAACCTCAATCATCTGTACAGGAATTCCCAACTCAAAAAACCTCAGTATCTCAATATCTTCGTGTTGTTCCGCCCTTCCCTTTTTGCCGTACCTTCCAAAACTAAATAATTGTGCACGGTTAAAGGCATAAATGCAGATCTGTTTGTAATAGATGCCGGGCTTGTTATCAGAACTTTTGTAGCCCGGAACGGGAAGCCTAGACATGTACATTAATAAATTTTGCTCGTTACACATAACTTTGGGGATGTTTACATTGGAGGGATCCTCTGTATCAAGCATTTCAGCCATCCCGTTTATCACCGCTTCGTCGTTGTTGAGTTTGGCATCTCTGATTTTATAGATCGAAGCAATATCAAGTGTGGGCTCATCCCCCTGAATGTTGATGTAGATGTCTGCATCAATTTTTTCAGCTACTTCAACCAACCTGTCTGTGCCTGTAAAATGATCAGGAGATGTCATAATGCTCAGGAATCCATATTTCTGCACTACATCCTCAATTCTATAGTCATCCGTGGCAATGTAGGTATTATCTGCTCCAAGTGCTTTTGCACAGATTTCCGCTACCCAAATGATCATAGGTTTGCCCAAAAGAGGGACAAGGGGCTTTCCCGGCAACCTGCTTGATTTGTAACGGGCTGGAATGATTCCAACGACTTTTTTAGTTCCTGTTTCCATAAATAATCAGATCAGAAGTGAATAAACCGACTTCAAGGGAAGGGAATAAAAGGTGGGAGTGAGACTGAAGATATTCACCAATCCTTTGATTTTGGAAAAGGTGTATTCATTTTCATTGAACAAGCCTTGTTCCCGCTGGGTAATGCTCCCGCTGCTATACCCATCATAGCCTGCAATGTACACATTTTCAGCCTTTTTTATCAGAGCGATCTGTAAGGCAAGGGCGGTATGAGAATCCTGATATCTATCGGTAAAATCAACTTTTTCCAGTTCAAATACCAAATCTTTGATGACATCCGGGAAGTAGGTGCCCATTTTTCTTGGCGAAGGAGGCAGGATACATTTCCCATTAAAATTGCTGAGATTGTTGAAAACACTTTCCAATCTGTATCCTTCATTTCCTACCAGACAGAAATGCTGCGGGATGGATAGTTCTTCATAACTCTTTGCATTTTTGGCACTGGCGTGAATGATACACACATTATCAAGGCTTTCTGTAAATTGCTTAATAGCGCTTGCATGTACAACACTGTTGGGACCACCACCAATGATGATAATATTTTTATAGGTTGCTTCCGCTTTAAAAACCGGTAAGGGCTGCTCTGCTGCATCACCCTCTTTCTGGTAATGCAAAGCCCTGATAATACTATTGATGGAATAAAAACGTTGCGATACCCACTCCATTACATCCTTTTGCGGAAGGGAGTTGGCTCCGGATACCATATAGGGGAGATTGGTTCCCCATTCATGTTGGTTGTACATGGGCAGCCAGGCTTCTACAAGTGTTGACAGTTTATTGAAATTGAATTCTGCCTGTCCCTGTGATGCAAGAAATGCAAGCAGAAGCTCTGTTTTCAGGTTTCCGGCTCCTCTCCCCATTCCCAGAATGGTTGAATCCACAATGCCGCAACCTGCTTCCAGTGCTGCCAGAGTGTTGGCAAATGCCAGTTCAAGATTATTGTGCCCATGGAAGCCAACCGTTACGTCACAATTTGATTTCACCTTGTGGGTAAGCTCTGTCACCTGCGCCGGCAACATTCCGCCATACGAATCCACCAGATTCAGATACCTTGCCAACCCGTTAAGTCTGTTCAACTTAGCCAAAAATGTTGTGTCATTCACGAATTTCGACATATACATCAGGTTCATGGCAACATCAAAGCCCTGCTCCCTGATGGCTTCAGCCAATATTACTGACCTGTCGAAATTGTTTGGGTCTACTGCCAGTCGTATCAACTTTACCCAGGGTTTCAGTCCCTTGAGCAAAGTGGACAAATCTTTAGGCCTTACATCCTTTTCATTGAACATCAGGGACATTTCCTTTGAGCCTGCCAAAGGGCCAAGTTCCTCAATGACATATTCCGGCAAATAAAAGTATTTGCCAAAATATTCTTTCTGAGGCAGGCTGCGATAGCCAATTTCAAGGATACCCACAGGCATATGCTGCATGGCTTCCATGTAGGTATTTACGAGTTGATCGCTAAAATCCCATTGGGTGTAATAACCACCGTCTCTCAGGGTGCAATCCAGTATTTCAAATGGCAGTTTATTCATTTCAGTGTATTTGGTTATACATGCTGTCTTCCATTAACCGGTCAAAAAACCTTCGGTATTGCTCCAGCGATTCTTCCCCCACATATTGCAGGTAGTATTTGCCTGCTTCAACAAAATCAAAGTCCTTTGTGTTTTCCAGGCACTGCATTAATTCATCGGCATCCGAGAATTTGAGCCGTTCATCAATCACATTGGCCGGTATCTCTGTACGGTACTTATATGCCGGAATTCCACTGCGCATACACTCAAAAATCATGGAGGTGGTATGCCCGAGTACGAACTGTGATGCTTCAATGCTACGGTCGAAAACACAAATCTCCTCATCAAACTCATATTCTGCCTTGTTGTTCCAGGGATGCAAACGGACATTTATTTGCAAACCTGTGTGTCTTGCAATCTCGTTTGCAATCGCTATCAGTTCCCTGTTTTGTTCCTTAAAGATGTTCTGATCAAAAACAAGAGTAAAATGGTGCTCTTTTTCTTTGGGCGGTGTAAGATCAATGGGTTTCCCGCATACAGTAATTTTAACAGATGGATGATACTTCTGTATCAACTCTCTGGTTTCATTGCCCCAGGCAAGGAAATGGTCACTGACAACGTTTTCGTAATTCACTTTGTTGATGTTCTCATATGAAGAATAGTCCACATACAAACCGTGCTGCAGTGTAATTGTTTGCGCACCCTTGCTTTTAAAATATTGCACCAGCATGTTTTCAACACCCTGCATATCAGCGAATGCCACAAGATTTCGAATCTGACATTTATGCATATTCTGCAAAACACTCAGGTAAGTAACAGCTCTTAAATACCTGTAAAAACTAACATAAAATCCCGTCTCATAAACTTTTATAAATACAGGCAGGTATAACAGGAGCTTGAGCAATCTTACCACAAGAAATTGATCTCCCATCCGGAACTCAATATCGGTTTTTGCTTTTTCACCCGGCCATTGGTTATACACCCGTTCAAAAAAGATGTTGTAATCTGGGCGAATCATGGATTTAATGAATAGGGTGTCAGTCTGATTTGGCAGGTCAATGCGCAGTTGAGCTCTGACAATGAGTTTGACCGCTGATAGCAATAGTCGCTTTTTATTTCTTGAATCCCTAAAAGACAAATAGTCTATCCTTGTTGTTGTCTTTATATCAATGTTTGTAAAAAATCTTCTTCGAGACAAACCATGGTAAAACGTATACGATATGTTTTGAGCTAAAACATCAAAAACCTTTCGGAAGAACTTAAAGGGAAAGGATATGTTGGATTTAACCTTTTTTGCTACAATGATTATTTTTAATGCCGTTTTATAAACATATATGTTTCTTTTTACGATATTTTTTATGGATTCCTTTATATTCATATTTTAAGATTAATTGAATAAACTTGCTAAGTGGTTTATTGTTATGAAGACTGTATGTTTTCTTTTATTGATTCGCCTCAATTTCTTGTTTTAAAACACGGAGATATGCATCCCCAAATTCCTGATCAGGTTCTAAGTAGTTACCCTCAGCCCATTCATTCCAGGATCTGATAAAGATAATGTTTTCAGAGTATGACCTGCTAGATACTTTGTCTAGTATTTGTTTTACATGTTCTCTAAATAATTCTGGGTTATTATCGTAAAAAATCATAGCATCTGTGTTTAGCCGAGGCGTAGTATCCCAATTAGGGATAATTACCGGATATTCACCGACTTGGTAGCCATCTGGTTTAATCAAATGTGGAATTACCTCCTTATAACACACCTTTTTTATTTTTTGGCCTCTAATTAAATCAAACAAGCCTGGCTTCTCCCAAACACTATTTTTCAAGTGTCTCTGACCAGAATATAATACTCCATCAAGCCCAATCTGTTCATTGTTGTATAGAGGAGTATCTCCGATAATAAATAGATTTCCAATTCCATGGAATTGAGCAAGTTCCCTCCAATAATTTAAATAATTTTTCCCATCAGGGATTTCATTGGGCCTGTAGATGACTAATAAAGGATTATCATTAACCCTCAGGTAACGTTTGTCTTCAAAAGCTCTAAGCAGAAATTTAAAATGCAGTTTAGCATCCTCTTTGCCTAAGTATTTTTGTTCAATAAAACAAGCATCAGAACCCATCCAACCTTTGCCTTGCCAACTATGATTAGCCCAGCCGAGACAAAAGGGGAAGTCTGGTTTTCCTGATTCCAAAACTTCTTGAAATGGTCGTTCCAAAAGTCTTTTGCCGCCACCTAACCAGTAATGCCAATAACAAAATCCTTCAATTCCATGTTTTGCAGCTAGCTGTGCCTGTAGCTCTCTTACTTCTGGGATGCGTAAATCATAAAATCCTAAATCAGCCGGAAGTTTCGGTTGAATATGCTTCTTAAACAGTGGTTTAGCTTTCGTAACATTGGTCCATTCAGTAAAACCTTTGCCCCACCATTCATCATTTTCAGGTATAGGATGAAACTGGGGTAGATAAAACGCTATTAACCTTGCTTTCTTATTCATGCTTAGAATATTGTTGTGTTGTATTTTAGCTATACAGATTTTAAATTTTTATATACGATTTTAAGATTAGCTTACGGTATTTCCATAGTAAATTGTAATACCCTGGATTTCTTAAAAAATATTTTAAAATATTTTTCCATATATCTGCGCCAAATACATGATCTTTATTATTCGAACTACTGGTATTTCCACCATAAAAATTTGCTACAATTCTATTTATATAATATGGTTTAAAATTTGCAAAACACCTTAAATTCATGTCCCAATCTGCACAGATTTTATAATTTATATTGAATTTTCCTAATCGATGGAATAGTTGTTTGTGATAAAAAATTGCTTGATGACAAATGTTTTTTTGGAATATTTTCATTTTTGAAAATTCACCATCATAAATGTCTCCATCCTTTGCCCAATCGGTATCACCAATAACATTTACATTTCCATATAGAAATTTAGGTTTGAATTTTAGAATATATTTATTTATATCTTCTAAAACAAATTCATCCTTTAACCTGTCATCACTACCCAGGAAATATAACCAATCCCCGTTTATTATCGAAATTCCTTTGTTCATGGCATCGTAAACTCCATTATCCTTACCAACTATCAATTTCAACCGATCATCTTGAAATCTAGATATTATTTCTATTGTATTATCAGTAGAATCCCCATCCACGATAATAATTTCATACTCATTATACGATTGTGCAAATACACTTTTCAAGCACCCTTCAATGTATTTAGAACTGTTGTATGTTGGTATAATAATAGAGAAGGTTATCATGTATAAAAAATTTGATTAAAATATTTTCCATTTCACACTAATAATGGTGTATATAGTTCCAAGTAAAATATTTTTTAATAGATGATTTGTGTTCTCATGTTAGTTGTTGAAATTAGGTGTCCTCAATGTTAATTTTTTTTTCTTTGTATAATACGAGAGGCCAATACCCATATTTTGTAAAACAATGATTTTTCGATTCTGGAAATTTCCTGCTCAACAGTTAATAGCTCTTTACTCTTCATTACAATTACTCTTCTTTTGTATCTTAGTCTATTATTTTTCTCGTTTATTTCTTCATTTTTCTGCCTCAACTCATCACTCTTAGACTTTATTTCTTCATTCTTCTGTTGGATAAGCTGGTCTTTTTGCTTAATAAGGGTGTCCCTTTGTCTCATCAACTCCAGCGCTCTTTTATATTCGAGCATGGTGCGGACGATGTTGTCGGTGAGTTGTTGCAAGGATACACTGGATTTTTCGATGTCAACATTTGGTTTGTTTTCTAACAGGGTTTGCTCCATTTCATTGTAAGAGTAACCCATATTTCCAAGCATTCCACCGCCAAGTGCTGCCAGATATTCGTGCATCAATCGCCAATACTGCGGGTCATTGAGGGTTGTCTGCCATAGCCCGGCATGGTATTGATCGGGGCGGCTCTTTTCGTTAACGGTTCCTTTGTCGCCATACAGCCAGGTATTGTGGCCGTAATTCCCATAATCAATCATCGAAGGTTCAAAAGGAATCTCAAGAAACCGACAGGTATCTTGAAAGGTTACCTCGGGGTTTGTCAACATATGCTCGTATTGGATATGGAAGGCTCTGTCGCCTAACAACTCCTTCCCTTGCAACATTAACTCAGGGGCCCGCAAAAGATCATACTTGAATTCAGACAACCGGTACCAATCCTGTTTCGTCCATGTATTTATTATGGAACCTAGCACTGCCAGTGGATTGCGCCACAGAATGATGAACTTTGCATCCGGAAAACATTGTATCAATTCAGGTATGATCAGGTAATATCTGGGGGTTTTATCCAGAAAATACCTTTTCCCAGCCGCTTTTGCAATATCGGTATAAAAACCTGCATACATCTCCGAAAGCCGTTGCCCATATTGTTCCTGCCCACCGGGAAGTGCCTGGATGAAGTCCTGCAATCCTTTTGCAGCAAGTTGCGCATCATACTCTGCCACCAATCCATCAGGTTTTAGGGAATGTAAAGGGTGCAACATCACCCAGGGTTCCGATTGGGTGTGGATCATGGAGTGACTCCCCAGAATTTTCTGGGTTAAAGTGGAGCCAGCTCGGGGCTGGGAGATGAGAAAAATTAGATTTTCACCCATTGAAGCATAACTGATTAGTTAATTATCTGTATTTGTGGTTTTTCACTGATCATAAATACCATACCTGAATTTACCGGTTGCGCTTGCTCCCGAACTTTAAACACTAACACATCAACTATTCTGTTAAGAAACCGATGTTTACCCGCAGTATATTCTGAAACACCAGCATTTGTATAATAAGTGCCTTGAAGTAAGTTACAAGTAAAACTCCAACGAACTAAAAAAATCGACCCAGCAATTGTTTGCTCAACCAACATTTGGATATTCTCAGTATTCATTCCACAGATATCCAACCCCTTTTCGGTTTTGAACATCATTCCAAAGGCTACATTTTTTGCATTTTGTCTGAAACTAACCTTGTAAGAATACTCATATCTGTCACCTGGAATTAATACATTAACTTTTAACCCATCTACGGTTTTAATACACATTTCAAAAATATCCACCTCTGCATTCCTGTATTCCACAGTACTTTTAGGGATCAGATTCGGGAGGGACTGCGCTTTGGGTTTCAGGAGCTCTTTGGCGGCTTGCCGGGCAGTTTCGGGGGTGTTTGCGGTAACCACCGGTTCGTCGGTGGGGTGAGGGGGTGCGGTTGGTGTATCTTTGGCGGCAGCAAGCTCTGCATAGGCGGCCGCTTTTAATGCCTCGTTTTTATTGAGCTCCACAATCTCCTCCCTTACCGTGGCCATCATCTCCTTTTTGGCGTACAGGTAACGCTCGTATTGCGCCGTTACCAGTTTGGTGGGCCCCTCCAGGATCAGCTGTCCGCCGCTCAGCAGCACGCTGCGGGTGCACAACTGGTTAATGGCCTGCACCGAATGGCTCACAAACAATATCGTTTTCCCCCCCTTAAAAAACTGCTCCATCCGGGCGTAGCATTTCCGGCGAAAGAGTTCATCGCCCACCGAGAGCACCTCATCCAGGATCAGGATATCGGGGTCGATGTTTACCGATACGGCAAAGGCCAAACGGGCTTTCATTCCACTGGAGTAGGTTTTTACCGGCTGGTGGATGAATTCTCCGATCTCGGCAAAGTCGAGGATTTCATTCAGGATGGCATCGGTTTGCTTACGGGTGTACCCGTGGATGCTGTTGTAGAAGTAGATGTTTTCGAGGCCGGTAAACTCGGGGTTGAAGCCCGCCCCAAGCTCCAGCAGGGGCACCACGCGCCCTTTCACCTCCACACTGCCCCGGGTGGCCGGAATGATACCTGAAATCAATTTTAACAAGGTAGATTTTCCACTGCCGTTTACCCCCACAATGCCCAGGATCTCACCCCGCTTTACCTCCAGGTTGATATCCCTGAGGGCATAGAAGGGTTTGTGGTATTTCTTCTTGAACGGGTGCAACGCCTCCTTCAACCGGTCGGTCTTGCTCCCGAAGAGCTTATACATCTTCGAAACCCCTGTGAGCCGTATTACGGTATCTTTCTCTGCCATAATCGTTCATTCAAAAACTCAATCGGTTACATCTGCAAAGTGGGGTCTCAGCTTTTTAAACACCACCATCCCCAGCAGCAGCATCCCCAGGGTGAGCCCCCAGTAAAACAGGGTAAGGTCGGGCATCTCCCAGAACCCCCGGCTGTACAGCAGGCTGTCGCGGTACCCCTGGACGATGTAAAACAGCGGGTTGAGCTTCAGCACAAATGCCATCTTTGGGCTCAGCCCCTCCAGGGTCCAGAAGATGGGGGTGAAGAAGAAGAGGATACGGATTATAATGCCGATGATGTTGCCGATATCGGGGAAGAACAGGTACACCGAAGAGGTGAACCAGGCGGTGCCCAGCAGGAATACGCCCAGGGCAGCAATGTAGTAAAGCATCTGCAGCCAGTACCAGTTGGGATAGATGCCGTTTACGAGCAGGATCACGATGGTTACCAGCAACACCACAGCGTGCACCAGCAGCCCCGAGTTGATGCGCACGATGGGGAGCAGCGCCACTTTGAATTCCACCTTCTTCAGCAGGAAGCTGTAGTCCTTCACCACCTGGGTGAGCTGCTGGATGTTGGAGAAAAGGTCGTAGGCGATGTAGCCGCACAGCAGGTAGGCGACAAAGGGCACGCCATCGGCCATCTTGTTGCCAAACCTGGAGCCGAACACAAAATAGAGGATGACCACAAAGGCAAAAGGATCGATCACCGCCCATACCATCCCCAGGAAGTTCTTCACATACTTGCGCTCAAAGTCGCGGCGGGTAAGGGATGCCACCAGGTGCCTGTGCTGGATGATATGCACCAGAAACGACCAGGCCGGTACCAGTATCGTTTTTACCGGGTTCATGTGGCAAATATAGGAAAAAAGTTGAGGAGGTTGAGGAAGTTTTGGAAGTTGAGGAGGCGGAGCGAAGTCCCGAGAGCGCAGCGATTCGGGATTGAGTTGTTTGGTTGTTGTGCAGGAGAAGCGGTTTTGGATTTAGCTGTTGGTTGGTTGAAGCGGAAAGTCCATGCGGAACCATTCCCGCATCATGTTTCCTGAAGTCTTAACGCAGGCCTGCAGGTTTATATCCTAGTTTCAGACTTTTTGAAGCCTGTTTTGATTTCTGCCTGATTTCCAATTGTTTCCATGGATAGCCCGTATTGTTGCTAAAGCCGATATTCAGAGTGGTGAGGATGGCAGGTGACACATCCGGCAAAGGAATCCTGATCAGGAAATGGTCGCCGGGTGAAGTATAGCTGAAAAGGGAAATCTGATGCAGGCTATCATTGACGGCGCATTGCAGATTGAATGGTTCTTTAGGAATATGGTCGGTGCGAACCAGTAATTGAAGGCAGGAGCCATCAGACCTGGTTTGGACCCATCCCTGCAGCAGGGTGAAGTAGTCTTCTACCCTGGCAGGAAATGTCAGGAGTCCCGGTATTTTGATCAGTGAATCAGCGGTCTGTGGAGTCACTGGAACATTGCTGTAAGGTCCGGGAGCAAAGCCAATTTGATCCATGGGGAAATGACGGGATAATGTTTCAAGAGAACCGAAAAGGCTTTCGAACCCGTTTCCACCCCTGATCCTTGCAGGCTTACCTGACGACAGGCTCCAAAGGCTCCACTTACATTCAGCCTCATTGAATCTGTCGGGTCTTTTTACCTGAAGCAGGTACGGGACTTTCTTCAGTTTCTTGTGTAAGACCCTAAAGGCCACTGTGGGCTTCAGAGAGTCGAGACCGGTCATCGTCCCCCCCCAGGATAAGCTGGGATCGAACACATCACCAGGAAATGACTCCGGGCCAAGCAATGCCGTCAGGTCGTTTCTGCCTGTAAGATATCTGACAAAGCCTGAGTTCGCTTTAAAAATACCTGGATGTGGAGGGTTTCCCCCAATAACAATTATTTGGCTGCCCTTGGGGATCATGTGTTTTTTCAGCTCACTTCTCAGGTTTGATGTGTACGTTTCAGGGTAGTCGTAAACCATTAGCCGTGCTATTCCGGTGCATAACACCAAAACCACAGGAATGATCCACCCTGCCCGACAGATGGTTTCTGTTGGGATTTTGGATTTAAACAAACGGCTAAGGATAAAAATCACTCCGATTACCTGAAGCAATACCATTCCAAAATTAAAAACATAGGAGTAATCGTTGGACCTGAAAGAGGCAGACACGGCAATATAAACGAAACTGTTTCCGGCTATCCAGGCGATAACCCAAAGGAGTAACTGTTTTGTATGCCTTGGTGCAAGCCTGGTTGCGTGCGGTAAGTTTGGCTGGAATTTTATCTTATGCCCGTGGCATATTCCAAAAACACCAGATATAGAAAGGATTAAGACGAGAATGGCATCCCAGATCATGGGAAGCGGTATTAAAGCAGAGCGTCTGATCAGCTTTCCGAATCGGGTAATCATTTCGATCTTTGATAGTTGTACTGCCTCAATATGTGAATACCGATATTGCAGGAATAGCTGAAACAGTCCCAGGTAGAGGAAAGGCAGGGCTGCCAGAATCAGCTGTTTGGGCTTCCGCTGAGGCAAAAACAAAAAGGTAGCCAGTACCACCGGGATCATGAAGTTTGCTGCCGGGTTGAGATGGAGTCCGGCAGCATAGAGCAGGAATGCCCCTCCGTACAGCAGGAACCTTTTAAGTCCGATGGTATTGAATGACTTTATAATCAGAAGGATAGAAATCGCAATGGGGAGGAGATACCATGGAGCATAGGAGGCATTGACGCCAAAGGGGATACCTGTTAATCCGGGCAGGATGTTCGGGATAATGGCTGCAGGCAGGGCAATGTGGACAGGAAAGCTGAACCTACAGTATATCCTGAACATCACCAGTGAGGTCAAAGCCATTAGGGCTACAGTGATTGCCCGGGTAACCGGAACGCCAACCTTCACCATACAAGCTGCATTAAACCAGTCTCTGACCCCATGTAAAAGGCAGATTTGGGTTTGTGGCCCCCGGGGGAATTCGGAAAACTTCAGTCCCTCGGTACCGACGAAATACCAGTAGGTGTCATCGAAATACAGATAATCGACAAAGATATAGGGCCAGTTGAAAATTCCTACAGCAGCAATGATCAGGAATGGGATGCCCCATTTGTGCAAAAAAGGGGGAGGGAACATGGTAATTATAAATCAGAGTCGCTAGTTGGCTATTGGCGAAAATTTTAGCCCCGAAGGTAATAAAAAAAGCTAACGGCCAACGGCCTTTTCACCCGGAACCTGAAAATGTTACGTTGCGGTGCCTGAGGTTCCCGAAGGCACCGCTTTCTGGTGACTCTTTCGTTGCGGTGCCTTCGGGAGCCTCAGGCACCGCGCTCAGGGCATCGGCTACGCAGCTT
>ERZ795055.555-NODE-555-length-35342-cov-5.121688_pt1 | contig 35342 bp, 20 predicted proteins | sample MGYA00375139_ERZ795055 | MGnify/ENA primary metagenome ERZ795055 (study PRJEB30184, sample SAMN05720283) | anaerobic digester metagenome | isolation source: active sludge of municipal wastewater-treating anaerobic digesters | place: USA | collected 2015-01-23 ... | reverse complement strand
GACCTATATCGGGCGACTCTGCATCGGGGTGGATGAAATGGAAGGGGACGGATTTTCGGTAGGGCAGAATGTCCCCAATCCTACCAGCGGATTCACTGTAATCCCTTACCGGATTCCTGAAAGCGGGATGATCAGTTTCAGGCTCAGTAATTCTATCGGACAGGAGATCATCCACAGGCAACTCTTTGCTGAACCGGGCAGCCATCAGATGGAAGTGGATATACACCATCTGCCTGCCGGGATCTACCATTATCAAATCGAATACAATGGCTTAAAGATCAGTAAAAAGATGGTGATCAGCAGATAGCCGGCCTTTTATTTGCTTTCCATCCGGAAGAGGCTGTCTCATCTGCAGGCAGCCTCTTCTTTTATGGTTGATCTTTTTATGGTTACCTTTATTTTTACTAAACATTTAGAAAAAAAATGATTTTTTTTCTGGAAAATGGAACTTTCCATCCTGATTTTGCTTATTTTTGGAGCATATTGCTGAATTATTCATCAAAATATATAATCATGAAAAGGTTTACCCTGCTTTTGTCTGTCCTGGTTTTCCTTGGGGCATGGAACGGAAATGCCCAGAATATTGCCTATCAGGAAGGTTTTGAGGGTACCCCGGCTGTTACTACCGGAGGTACACAGAACTGGGCCGTGAACACCGCTTTCTATAATACCGGTGTCAAGAGCTATTCGGCACACATTATCAATGCCGGCGACTCATCAGCCATGACTACCAATAGCTTCAGCACGGTGGGAAACTCCAATGTAATGCTGGAGTTCAGCCACATTTGTAAGATTGAATTCTTCGACGCAGGTGAAGTCTACGTATCAGCGGATAACGGGGTTACATGGACAAAACTCACAGGCAATCAGTATCTTGGATCGGGAGGATTCGGAGTGGCAACTGGTGACAAGTTTTCAGCCACCACCTATACCACCTGGATGCCGGGCAATCCCTCACCTCCCCAGAACACCTGGTGGCAAACTGAGTTGTTTGATATTTCTGCCCTGGCAGCAAATGCTGCTCAGGTGAAGGTAAGATTTGTGCTGCGGGACATGAACAACCAGACCCAGTTCGAAAACTGGGGCTGGGTAGTGGATGATATCAAGGTTTCCACTGCGGTATCTGAGCTCCAGCCACCTACCATTACTATGCTAACCCCAATCATTCAGGACACAGTGTACACCACCGGACCCTACGATATTCTGGCTACCATTACCGATACTTCCGGTGTGGCGGTTGCCAAAGTGGTGTATGACGTAAACGGTGGTACCCCTGATACCTTAACCATGGTGAACACAACCGGAAACACCTATATGGCTACCATTCCGAGTTTTACATACACCAATAAGGTAAATTACTATGTCTTTGCCATCGATTCCACGGTAAGTGCCAATAAAGGCCAGACTTCAGCCTATTGGTTCTATATCAAAAAAGGGCTGGGAGCCGGCAATAATGTGGCGTTAACTGCCGTATCAACCCATAGCGGGGGAGGGGCCACCAGCTATGGTCCGCAGAATTATAACGATGACGTTATCCCGGCGACACCATCCACCCTTCCATGGGGCTGGGTCTCAACCAACGGCTGGATCGAATATACCTGGGTGAACCCAACCACTTTCAACAAAATCAAATTCTGGAAAGCCGACCGCCCGATGACCTCCTGCACGGTGCAGAAGTGGGATGGTTCTACCTATGTGAACATCCATTCCTATTCCGGTAGCACTTCTGAAGATTCGATTATGTTTACGGCACCTCATACCACCACAAAGCTGAGATTCAATACCGTAGCAGGAAGCAGTAATCCTAACCACCGTGAAATTCAGGTATTTGCCCCTTTGGCTACCGTGCCTTTGGATTACGACGCCGGGGTATCCCATTTTGTGGAGCCTGCCGCAACGATTTATACTACCTCGGCAATTCCGGTTAAAGTAAGAATCAAGAATTTTTCGGTGGATACCCTTACCAAGGTGAGTGTAGGCTGGTCGGTGGATGGTGTGGCTCAAACACCATACCTGTGGACCGGGACCCTGTTTGAAGACCAGGTTTCATCCATTCTCACCATTGGAAACTACGCTTTCCCGGTGGGTGGCCACACGATAAAAGTGTGGACCAGCATGCCGAACGACAGCCTGGATCAGCAACTCACCAATGATACCATGCAGAATAGCATCCTGGTATGTGCAGGGCAGCTTTCAGGTACCTATACCGTTGGACCGAGCGGCGATTACCCCTCGCCTCAGACTGCTTTGAGTGCCATGCTGCAATGCGGTATTGCCGGCCCGGTGGTGTTTAATATAGCCCCGGGGACCTATCCGGGCCAGATGACCATCCCTGATATTCCAGGCACATCTGCCACCAACAACATTGTATTCCAGTCGGCAAACGGTGACAGCCTTTCAGTAATCATCACCTTTGCTGCCACAGGCGATAACTGGACCGTCCGTTTCAACGGTGCAAAGTATGTCTCATTCAAAAAACTCACGATCGAAGCTACCGGCCTTACCCTGGGCCGGGTTGTGGAATTTACCGGTGGTGCTGCCTATAATGAAGTATCCAACTGCAATATCGTGATGCCGGCGGTTACCTCCTCCTCGTATGCGGGTTTTTACAGTTATACCACCCATTCCGACAACTACAATATCATCAGAAATAACCGAATCACCGGTGGGTATTATGGAATGTACATTTATGGCTCCTCAACCATGAAGAAAATCGGAAATATCATTGAGGGGAATGTGGTTGAGAATTTCTATTACTATGGGATTTATACCTATTATAATGATTCGGTGCTGATTAAAGGAAATTCAGTCCTCAATCCCAATGCTTTAACCACCAATTATGCGATTTATGCTGCCTACGCCAGTAACGGTTCTAAAATTCAGAACAATATCATCAGAATCAATGGCCCTGCTTCGGGCTGTTATGGTGTATATACCTCAAGTGGATTGAATGGTCTTGAGATCTCGGGTAATGACATCGAGATTACCAACCTATCCACCATCTATGCTATTTACTCCAGCGGAAACGATAATGGGTTAAAAATCACAGGAAACCGGATGGTCTGCAACACCACAAGCACCTGTTATCCCCTGTACATTACAAGCTGCGACGGTACCTCCGTGGATTCGCTCCTCGTGTCCAACAATATGATTACCCAGCTGGGAGGTACTTCCAATACCGTCTATGGCCTCTATCTGAACACTTGTACCTACATTAACATTTATAACAATTCGATCGCCATTTATGGCAGCGGTACCGCCACCAGGGGGATTTATCAGACGGGCGGATCTGCCTATAGCTTCATCAACAATAACATCGGCAATTTCTCCGGTGGCTATACTATGTATATAGCTACCACAGCCGGGGTAGGGGCAATGAATTACAATAATTACTATACCACAGGGGCAAACCTTGGATACTGGGGGGCAAACCAGGCAAATCTTACCGCATGGAAAACCGCCAGCGGCAAGGATGCCAATGCGGTTTCGGTCGACCCGGGGTATCTTGCGCAAACAGATCTCCATGTGAACAACCCTTCGCTGAATGCTGCCGCAATACCGCTTTTGTCGGTTCCAACAGATATCGACGGTAATCTCCGCGATACCCTTACCCCGGATATCGGAGCCGATGAATTTATCCTCATCGCCAACGATGCCGGTGTGGTAGCGCTGGTTTCACCTGTAATCGCCTGTCCGGGAGATACTTCAGCCATTATGGTTAAAATCAAGAATTTCGGAACAGACTCTCTGAAGACCTTTACCGTTAACTGGAGTGTAAACGGAGTTTTGCAAACCCCGGTAAATATCCAGGATACCATCCTCTTCAATGCCACCAAGGATCTGACCATCGGGTCCTATGTATTCAATATCGGTCAGTTATATGACCTGAAATTCTGGACAACGTCACCAAACGGACTTTTAGATGGCAATCCTCTGAATGATACGCTGTTAAAGACAGGTTTCAGCACTGCGCTGCAGGGCGGTACCTATACGATCGGTGGAACAGGTGCAGATTTCCCCAGTTTCACCGCAGCAGTGAACCAGTTAAACAGCGGGGGTATTTGTGGCCCGGTGATCTTCAGTGTAGCCTCAGGCACCTATAACGAACAAATCTCCATTAACCCGGTTCCCGGATCATCTGCCGTGAATACCATCACCTTTGTCTCTGCAGCCGGTGATAGCACCGCTGTCATCCTCACTGCCAATGCCCCTGCCGGAAATTATGTGGTGAGGTTGAATGGAGCCACTTACATAAAATTCAGCAAGATGAGTATTGTGGCCACCCATGCATCCCAGGGTTATGGGGTTGTGCTTACCAATGGATCCAGCTATAATGAATTCAGCAATTGTGTGATCCAGGTCCCGGCAGGCACTGCATCTTCTGCCGCTCCGGTGTATTCAACGTCAGGAGCAATCATGGAACAGTATAATAAAATTCTGAATAACAGACTGCTCAACGGGTACTATGGGGTGTACCTCTATGGTTCATCCAGTACCGTTCTGGAAAAGGGCAATGTAATTGAGGGCAACATCATTTCGGACTTCTATTATTATGGTGTGTATGGCTATTATTCCGATAGTCTGCAGATCAATAACAATACGATGGTTAACGGCAGTACATCGGGTACTGTATATGGGGCATATCTCTATTACAATGATTATCCGCGATTTAAAAACAATGACCTGACCATTGCAGGTACATCCACAAGCTACGGTTTGTATACTTCCTATGGTGATTATGGCATCTATACCGGCAATAACGTGAAGATGAGTGGAGCATCCACCAATTATGGCTTGGATATTTATTATGCCAACAGTGGATCGAGCAGCACAAACCTGACCCTCGTCGCCAATAATTTTGTGAGCCAGACAGCAGCCAGTACCGGAACCATTTATGCCATCTACTCCTACTATTCAAATTATGTGAACTACTATCATAATTCAGTGAATGTTACTCAGGTTGCAACCCCTTCCAACAGCTATGCCTTTTATCTTTCAGGTGGCTCTGCCCAATACCTTCAGAACAACATCTTCAGTAATCCCGCCGGAGGATATGCAGCCTATGTGGCCACTACCACGGCCATAGCCATTTCCAATTACAACAACTTCTTCAGCACCGGTACCAATCTGGGGTATTGGGGAGCCAATGTAACCAGTCTGGCTGCCTGGAAAACCCTTTCGGGGAAGGATGCCAACTCGGTTTCTGTCTATCCCAAATTCTTATCTAATAATAATCTCCATATCAAGAACAATATTGATATCAATGATAAAGGAATGCCGATAGCGACCATAACCGATGATATTGATGGTGAATTGCGCAGTACTACCACCCCTGATATCGGAGCGGACGAATTCACCCCACCTGCCAACGAAGTAGAAGTGGTGGGGTTGTACACCTACGGAAAATTGTCAAAGCAGGTTAGTTTACCCCACCAGGTGAATGTGGTGGTGGAAAACTCCGGCAGTAGCGATCAGGTGAATTATCCTGTTACCCTTACCATTGCAGGGGCGAATGCCATCACCAACACCCATGTGATCGACACCCTGAAAACCGGGCAACGGGTTTCCCTGTTCTTCCCGGCACTGCCAGCAACCATGAATCTTGGTTATCAGACAGTTACTGTAACACTGCCCACAGATGATGATACCACCAATAATGTAAGGATTTACCACCAGATGGTTACGGATACCATCATTTCCTGGGCAGATACCCTCCCGTCAACCCAATCGGTAGGATACAACACCGCAGGAGGCCTCCTGCTGGCGAAGTACCCGTTGAACGGGCTCAAATCCATTGATATGATAAAAGCCAGAATTGTGGGTAGCACAACTGTTGGGAAAACCCTGTATGGGGTTGTGGTTACAAAAACCGGAAACATCATTGCCACAAGTGCCCAGAAAACGATTGCAACCGGTGACCTGAATACCATGGTTGAGTTCCCGATCACTAATGTATCATCTGCCACTATATCCAACGACACCATCCTGGTGGGAATCGCCCAGGTAGCCAATGCCGCAGGGTACAACCCACTCGGGTGCCAGACTGAGTTCCCGGTCAGGCCGGAAACCTTTTACGGCAGTGCCATTACCGGAGGCGCCCTTACTGAAATCACGCAGAATGGCCGCTTTATGATTGAATTTGAGGTTACTGACCCACCCACCCGGGATATTGTGGCGGTAGGTTTCCAGAGCCCGCAGTCGGGATGTGCGCTTGGGAATGAAACGATTAAACTGGAGGTGAAGAACCTCGGATCCGATACCATTCAGCCACCGGTTGTGCTTACCATGGGTTACCGGATTGCAGGAACCTCTGTTCTGGTAACAGAAACGGTAACCAATACCATTCTGCCGGGGGCTACTTATCTGCATACTTTCGCCAACACCCTGAATATGGCTGCTCCGGTGACCGACAGCACCTATGATTTCTATGGGTTCGCCACCCTTTCGGGCGACCCGTATCAACAGAACGATACAACTGCTTTATATCAGGTGGAATCAAAGCAAACGCCCCTGCCGCCTGTGGTAACAACACCTGTAAACATCGCCTACGGTGCCCAGGCAACGCTTACAGCACAAAGCCCGATGCCGGTAGAGTGGTATGCTACTGACACTTCGACGGTTAAGCTCGATACCGGATATACCTATATTACACAACCCCTGTTTGATACCACAACCTTCTGGGCTCAGGCAGGATCGGCCATGGGCGCACCGGTATCACTCTATACCGGCACGCAGTCAAGTAATTATGCTGCTGCCCAGACACGAGGGTTCCATTTTACTGCTCCGGTGAACATGATTATTACTGAGTTGATGGTACCCAATACAGTTACTGCAGGTAACCAATACATCCAGGTGGTGAAATTTTCCGGTTATCCGGTGGTTTACCCTAACGGAAGCCCCTTCACAACACTTGCCATGATCACCAATGCACCCTTCAATGTACCACAGCCAGTGAATATTGTGATACAGGCTGGTGATGAGATTGGAATTATTGGCGCCTGCAATTCATCGGGTACCACCATGAACAATTCCTATGGGTCGCCCCAGGTAGCATCATCGATCGGAGGGATCCCTGTAGTGCTGACAAGACTGGTGTACCAGAGCCCGCTCGTATCAGGACCAGCCGCATCAGGAACCATCGGTCTTGAGGTATCTTCTAACATTGCCAGGATCGATGTGACGTATGTGGTGGGTGGAGTCGGATGCCCCAGCGTGAGGGTACCTGTTGTGGTGAATACGGCCATGCCCCCGCCTGTGGATGCCGGTGCCGGCAGCATCATTTCCCCCGGACCGAGCGTAACGTCCAATACCCTGACCCCAGTTGAAGTGACAGTGAAGAATTACGGAACCTCCAACCTTACATCCGCACAGATCAATTACAGTGTGGATGGTGTACTGAAGACCCCTTATGCGCTTACAGGTATCAATCTGCCTTACAATGGGGTAAGCTCCCCGGTAATCCTAGGCAACGAATCCTATCCCGGAGGTGTACATACGATAAAGGTCTGGACATCTCTTCCGAACGGGATTGCCGATACAGTGAATACCAACGATACCATCACCCATACGTTTAATGCCTGCCTGAATGGTACCTATACCCTCGGGACTGCTGCATCCGATTTTCCAACCTTTACAGATGCCCTGAATGCCCTTGTGAATACCGGTATCTGCGGCCATGTGATCTTTAACGTAGCCAACGGTACCTATGCAACACAGCTGAACATTACGGCAATACCCGGTATGGGGCCCAACGCCACGGTAACCTTCCAGAGCGCTGCCAACGACAGCACCCAGGTATCCCTGCAGTACAATGCCTCCTCAACCACGGATAATTTTGTGGTGCGACTTACGGGTGCAAGCTGGTTCAGGTTCAGGAAGATGACGATCAGGTCATCACCTACTGCCACCTATAGCCGTGGTTTTGAGCTGCTTAGCAATTCCAGTAACAATATCATTGAAAACTGTCTGATCATCGGTAATCCGGTGAGCAGCAGTTATGCAAACGGAGTGTACATTTACACCGGTTGTGAATACAACCAGGTGTTGAACAACAACATCCAGGGCAGTTACCAGGCGATCTATGTGTACGGATCCTCTTCTACCTCCAAATCCAAGGGCAACATAGTAGCCGGAAACCGCCTGACAGGTTTCTACCTGTATGGAATCTATTCCTACTACCAGGATTCAGCAGTGATTTCAGGTAATTATCTGGCAACAGCAGTGAACACCTATTCATATGGGATCTATACCGGTTATAATGACAGGTCGCAGGTGTTGTCCAATGATGTACAGCTTTCCAATTCAAGTTACGGGTATTGCCTGTATGCCAGTTATTTCAATGCTGCCTCCGGTACACCTGGCCTGATCGCCAACAATTTCCTCAGCAAGCAGAATGGAACAGGTACGACCTATGGTATGTATCTTACAACATGTACTGATGTAAGAGTTGTATTCAACAGTATCCATATTGCTGATCAGAGCACCGCCTCACGTGGTATTTACCAGACCTCAGGTGGGGCACACAAGTACCTGAATAACAATATTATGATGCAAGGTGGCGGAGTGGTGTACTATATAGCCGCCTCAACAGCCATCGATTCCACAGACTATAACAATTTCTTTTCAACGGCTTCAACCCTGGCATACTGGGGGGGCAATGTGGCAGATCTGGCTGCACTGAAGATTGTAAGTGGCAAGGAGACCAACAGTATTTCGGTCAATCCTAGCTATCCTTCTGTTTTCAACCTTCATACTTCAGAAGTATCCCTGAACGCTGCTGCCAAACCGCTGGGGTATGTTACCACAGACTTCGACGGACAACCCAGAAGTGCTACCGCACCTGACATTGGGGCTGATGAGTTTGATCCCTTGAATAACGATGCCGGGCTCGTAGCGATCACTGCACCGAATTCCCCCGTAACCGTTGGCCTGAATCCGGTTGTGGTTACCATCAAGAACGGGGGATTGCTGACTATGACGTCGGCACAGGTGAACTGGCAGGTAAATGGCGTGTTGCAAACCCCTTACAGCTGGACAGGCAGTTTGCTCACCAATACCACGCAAGCTAACGTTACCATCGGGTCATACAATTTCGCCGCCGGCCCGGCGGACCTGAAGGTATGGGTAAGACTGCCAAACGGCCAGCCTGACATGTTCCCGTATAACGATACCCTTACCAAAAACCTGGTTGCCTGTGCTTCGGCCCTGAAAGGCATCTATACCATCGGCGCTACAGGGGCGGATTTCAGCTCATTTGCCAGTGCCATCAATGGGTTGATATCCTGTGGGGTTGATAGTGCGGTAATATTCAATGTGGCACCGGGAACCTACAACGAGAAGATCATTATGGGCTATGTGCCGGGTGTGTCAGCAGCCAATACCATTACATTCCAGTCGGCCACAGGTGACAGCACGAGCGTGATCATCACTTCGGCAGTTGGGGATGCCACATATCCAGGAACCGTGAACCTGTCAGGGGCAAGCTATATCACTTTCAAAAGCCTTACCATCAATGCTACTGGCACCACAAACGCGTATGGGGTTAATATCATGAACGGATCCCTGTACAACAGGATCACCAATTGTGTAGTAACCTCACCTGCAATAAGTACCTCCACCATCCGTTCCATCAGCATCACAGGTGGTACGCTGAATCATTACAATGACGTGATCAACTGCAAGGTACAGGGTGGTTATTACGGTATTTATGTGTACGGCAGCGGTTCAACCAGCTGGATCAAAGGGAATGTTATTTCCGGCAATGAGGTGAGTGGCACCTATTACTATCCTATTTATGCCTATTACACTGATTCCGTGCAGATTGTAAACAACAGGGTTTTTGGCCCCGGCTATGATTACAATTACGGTATCAGCTTCTATTATGGTAACAATGCATACAGGATTACCGGCAACAGGGTTGAAATTACCACGAATTCTTCCTCCGCATCATACGGGATCAGGGATTATTACTGCAACTACTACTCCTACAATGCAAATCCATCAGGGTATGGGATTGTCGCCAACAATTTCGTAAGCATCCTCGGTGGTTCAGGTACCAATTATGGTTTGTATGCATACTATAGCAATGGAACCGAGTATGTGTTCAACACCTTTAACATTACAGGAACCGGAGCTTCGGGACGGGCTCTTTACCAATACAATACGGCCTCCAATTCCATGGGACAGAAATTCTATAACAACATTTTTGTCAACACCGGCGGAGGGTATGCAGCCTATTTCAATACACCGGCCCAGGTTGTAGCCAGCGATAACAATAACTATTACACCAATACGGCTAATTTTGTTTACTGGGGCGGAAATATGGCTAATCTGGCCGCACTTCAGGCCGTTAGTGCAAAGGATTCCAACTCTGTATCAGTTGACCCGATGTTCATTACACCCAGCAACCTCCATGTGATGTCGCCGGCACTGAACGCAGCAGGGAAACCCTATCCTGCCATCATGGTGGATATTGACGGTGAACCACGCAGTACTACAGCACCCGATATCGGAGCTGATGAGTTTGCCCCCAATGCCAAAGACGCTGCAATGCATGCATTCATCAGCCCGTCAATGTCATATGGCCCGGCCGGATCACCGTTCAACATCGAGGTGCAGTTCAGAAATCTGGGTGCAGATACCATCTCTGCCATGGATCTGGGCTACATCATTGGAACCGGCACCCCGGTAACCTATGCCTGGTCAGGTACTCTGGCACCCAATGCATTGGGTACGTACATGTTTGCTGCTCCGGTTAATCTGACCGCCGGAACGCATCCCATCAAGGTATATGTGGATCTTGCCACGGATGCTGACCATACCAATGATACCCTGCTGATGAATTATGTGGTGATGCCTGTGGTAACACCCGGCTGGAGCGACAACTTCGATCAAACCTCCAACTACTGGGCTACTCCGGGAACCCTGTGGCAGCGGGGAATACCAACGGCAACCACCATCAACAATGCCCATTCTATTCCCAATGTATGGGCCACCAACCTCAGCGGCCAATATCCCAACAATGCCAATGAATTCCTGATCTCACCCTATTTCGATTTCAGCAGCCTGAGCGGAATCGATACCGCTTACATCGAATTCTGGCACTGGGTGGATGTGCAGGCAAATTCAGATTATTGTCAGGTTCAGTACAGCAAAGACAGCGGATCTACCTGGGTGAATCTTGGTTTTTACCAGGATCCATACGGGACAAACTGGTACAACGTAGTTCAGAACGGTGTCCACTTCTTCAGTAGTACAAACACTGGATGGGTCAATTCTAAGTACAAACTCGATCCGAATACGTTTAACCAGAATAACCTGGTTCAATTCCGCTTCCGGTTCTATTCAAATGCGTCGTTGAACACCTATGATGGATGGGCTATTGATGATTTCAGGGTCGCCCTCCCCACGGTGCCAAACGATGTGGGAATCACCATGATCAATCATCCTGTGAATGATACCGCGGCTGGTAGCCAGGTGAATGTGGATGTGACGATCAAAAACTTCGGCACCAATGCCCAGGTAATGATACCGTTGGTACTGAAGCTGAATGGTGTGAATGTTTCAACAGAAACCTGGACCGGTAGTTTAGCCGGAGGGGCTTCAACCACTTATGCCTTTGTGCTGCCCCTGACGATCCCCGGAACTGCCTATGACATTTGTGCAGCAACCCAGCTTCCGGGTGATGCATTCCCTGCCAACGACCAGTCATGCAAGAACTACAATGCCTTGCCGGCTTATCATGATGTGGGGGTATCAATGATTCTGGCACCATGGACAGACTCACTGGGGCAGATCTGTTTTTATGAGCCGGCCACCCATCCCTGGTACAAGAAGGACATGATTGTGCGGATAAGGAATTTTGGTCAAAACACCCAGACCAGCATTCCGGTGAAATATACCTTCTTAAATGGAGGTCTGGTAATGACCGGGACATGGACAGGCAATATGCTTTCAGGTGACTCTGCCGATTATCTGCTGCCCGATCAGTTCCCGCCCAACCTGGGCGCACAGCAGGTTTGCGTAGAAACCAACCTCACCGGTGACGTGATGATTTCCAACAACAAAGCCTGCAAGACCTACATCGGCGTACTCTGCATCGGGGCAGATGAGTTGGATCGGAATGGCTTTGCAGTTGGGCAGAATATTCCCAACCCGGCATCCGGAAACACGTTGATTCCTTTTATGATCCCTGAAAGTGGCGAGGTTCAGATTCTGATCTCCGATCTTCCCGGGAAGGTTATGTATCGTGAGGTTCTTCAGAAACCTGCAGGAGAACATACCTTTGAGCTGAATGTGAACCACCTGTCGCAGGGGGTATATTACTACACCCTGGAATATATGGGTCAGCGTATTACCCGGAAAATGGTGGTAAGGAAGTAAAAGGCACAGGGTTATAAGATAAAAGGAGGGCTTTCTGATGAAAACCCTCCTTTTTTGTGCCCAGAACAGGACTCGAACCTGCACGTCCTTGCGAACACTAGTCCCTGAAACTAGCGCGTCTACCAATTCCGCCATCTGGGCATTTTGTCGAATGATGTGTTGATGTTGCAGTGCCCAGGACAAGAATCGAACTTGCACTCCCTTGCGAGAACATGGCCCTCAACCATGCGCGTCTACCATTTCCGCCACCTGGGCCTGGCAATTTTCAATACACCATTTCTGTTACAGAACGGGAGCGCAAAGGTAGTATAATTTTTTTTATGATCAAGGAATCAAAAAAAAATAACCTTTCGGTAAAAAGTTATTACCGGGGGTGCATCAAAAGGGTCGAAACGTTGTTAACTTAGATGCGGATTTCAAACCATAAACCAGTTTGCCATGTCATTCACTACCAGGCAGAAACAGCAGATCAGGGAGAGGGGCATCACCCCTAAGGAGATTGAGCAGCAACTCGACCGGTTTAAAACAGGAATGGTATATTCCAGACTCGATCGACCGGCCATTGCTGATGATGGTATTATCCGGACAGATGCGGTACAGCAGGCCCATTTTCAGGAACTCTATCTGGAAAAGGTTGCCGGTAAGCAGGTAATGAAGTTTGTACCCGCATCCGGTGCAGCGACCCGGATGTTCAAGGATCTGTATGAACTTGCAGATCATACCGCTCCTGATGAACTCAATTTTGAGCATTTATCTGAACCGGTAAAGAAATTTGCCTCAAACCTCTCCCGGTTTGCGTTCTTCAGGGAACTAATGGAAGTGGTTGCTTACCGGCATCCGGGAGCTGAGTCCCCCAGGAAAGTATCTGATATCTATCAGATTGTAAGGTCTTTGCTTCTGTCAAACGGATTGAACTACGGCTCTCTTCCAAAGGCTATGCTCACCTTCCATAACTATGGCTTTCATACCAGGTACGCCTTTGAGGAGCACTTGCCCGAAATCGCCTGGCTTACCCGCGATGCCGCCGGTCCCTACTGTATCCACTTTACGGTATCGCCGCATCATCTGGGGCCTTTCCAGAAGCTGATGAAGAAAAAGCTACCTGTGTACAGAAGCAAATACCACCGGGAATACAGGATTACCTGGTCTGTGCAGTCCCCCCATACCGATACCATTGCAGTGGATGAACAAAATGAACCATTTACAGACCATAAAGGGAATTTCCTGTTCAGGCCAGGTGGTCACGGAGCTCTGATTCACAACCTTAACAGCATCGACGCCGATTTGATATTTATTAAAAACATTGATAATGTGGCAATCGAGCCGATTGAGAAAGAGAATGTTGCATGGCGGATGCTGCTGGGAGGTGTGCTGATTGAGCTGCAGGAGAAGGTACATCACTACCTCACCCTGCTTTCAAAAGGAACCGTCAAGGCTAAGACCCTTGCTGAAATCACCGGATTTATCAGGGAACAGTTTTCGGTATCCTTTAACCCTGAAGAACCAAAGTTGTTGGTAAAGCTGCAGGATTTTCTGAACCGCCCCATCCGTGTATGTGGCATGGTGAGAAATACCGGAGAACCGGGTGGAGGACCCTTCTGGGTAAGAAAAGGTGATGAAGTATCCCTGCAGATTATTGAATCGGCTCAGATTCAGATGGATGACCCGAAGCAAAAACAGATTGCCCTGGCGGCTACACATTTTAATCCTGTAGATCTGGTATGCGGCGTCCGCGATTATAAAGGGAAAAAATTCGACCTTACCCGTTTCGTGGATCCCGATACCTCCTTTATCTCCGTCAAATCGCATCAGGGAAAAGTGCTGAAAGCCCTGGAACTGCCCGGTCTCTGGAATGGTGCCATGGCTAACTGGCTTACACTGTTTGTGGAAGTGCCCCTGATAACCTTTAATCCTGTGAAAACCGTGAACGACCTGCTGCGTCCTGAACATCAGACCCGATAATTGGGCAGGATTTAACCTTCCGTATCGTAATAAATGTATTTTTGTATCGGAAAAAGATCATTTCAATGGTCCTTTTCTGATGAAAATCCGTAAGAATAAATTATTAAATATCAATTAATCAACTGTTTGTCCTATGAAAAAAATGATCTGGATGTTTCTGGTACTTGGTAGTCTGGCAGTTTTTACTACCTGTAAGAAGGATGATGACACCACCACGAATGATCCCCTGGGCCGGTACCACCTGCTGTACAAGAAGATGTGGTATAACCAGAACCAGTCGCGGGGCGACCACTATTTTACTCCCAACGACTCAACCACAGGAACTTTTACGGTAGATCACCCCTTTATGCCCGACTACAGCGGCACTTATCAGTGGTACCCCTCAGGAGACAGTATGATGGTGGATATCAGCGGTACCATCCTTTCCTATAAATTCAAGAAGATCGAGGAGCATTTTATGAGCTATGCCCCTTCAAATGAGCCTGAAAACGTGTATACCTTTCAGGATACCAAGCCCTAATTCCGCGGTTTATCAGCCTCCTGATTCCTGCGATCCATCTCGATCTTCAGGATCTCTTTCAGTTGCTCAACCTCGATTTTCTTGGCAAGGATTTTTTTCTCCCTGTCGAGCAGGAAAATCACAGGAGTGGCCATAATGTCGTATAGAGTGTCGTAACGGTTTATGGAATATCCCCCGTTCACGTTGATCCAGTCGAGCTGTTTGTCCTGAATGGCTTTCTTCCATTTGTCGAGATCGGTTTTGGTGCATACGGCAAATACCTCAACCCCCTCCTTTTTCACTTCGTGGTAATAATCCCGCAGTACCGGCATTACTTTGGCACAGTGCCCGCAGTCGTAATCCCAGAAAACGAGAATGGTGAAGTCCGATTTCACCCTTTGCAGTGAGGTAACCACTTTGTTGGTATCCCACATCTGCAGCTCCGGAGCTACCACCCCGATCAGGGTCCTTTCCAGTACCCTGACCCGTTCATCCATCTTCTTGAGTACGGGTTCACTGGCCCACCAGGTCTTCCCTTTCAGGTAATATTCCCTGGCAAAGTGGACAAATGCCTTTTCCATCCCCATTACGTTCGAACGTTCTGTCATATTCCCCATATACCAAACCACGAATTTGTACAGTTCCGGTGCAGGCACCGTTTGCGCAATGATCTTTTCCCCCTCCATAATCACACTGTCAGGGTGTTGCACCACCAGTACCGTCATAAAGGTTTTTAGCTTTTCATGAAAAATCGGGGTTCTGACATACCGGTCATCTGCAAAGTTGATCTTATCCCAGTAATGGGATTTTGTGTAGTAGTAAGCATTCAGACTATCCTGCCGGGTGGCATTTTCAAGGTTTGGCCCTTCCGGTTCCCACTGCAGGTTCAGCAGAACCGCCAGCATGGATCCGGGATCCTTATCGGCAAGTTCACGCTGGTAGGCCTTGACACGCTTGTCTACCTCCCTGAACTGCAACTCCAGATCCTTTATGGCAGCATGGTTTTTCTCTGCATCTTCCTCTTTCAGGGCATTGATTTTTTCCCTGATTGCATCAGCCTCCTTTCTGGAATCCCTCACATAATTTGAATAGGCTTTGAACAGCTCATTCACCGGTGAATTTGTAATTTCCAGGTTGTCAAAGGCAGCTACTGTATCGGTCTTCATCTTGAAATGCTGGTTCTTGTCTACCAGAAATTCGAAATAGGGCTTTGATTTGGTTTCATCCACCACGATGTAAACCCCCTGGGCAAGGGATGTTTTGCCGGCGAAAGTGTATTTTCCCGACTTGTCGCGGAATGCAGTGTCGGCAATACTGTTGGAATTGCCATAATAATGCACCAGGTATAAAACGGTATCGGAGATTCCTTTGATCTCAATCTCAATCTTTCGTCCCGATGGCTGGCACTGGGCTAAACTTAACTGCATCAATACGGTTAAAACGATCAGAATCTGTTTCATACTGCCTTGGGTTTTGAATCCTTCTTTCTGCTGATTTGACCTCTGACTAACGAAAATGATCCGGGTTTATGCGTGGTGTACGAAATGTAAAATATGATGAATCCTGGAAGCAGCCCTCAGCGCCTTTACGCCCCATTGCTCCTCGAAGTATAATTTACAGGAAGCTACTGCATTTTCACGGGAAGCGGTAAGGGGTTTCTGGTACAATTGCACAAAATCTTTGGTTTCCTGGTAGATATCCGCAAGATCCTCTGCCAGGCTCCTTTTTACCGGTTCAGGCTCATCACTGCACGAATCCTCAATATCCCAGTACGAATCCTCTTCTCCGAAGATCTCCCTGTACCGGTTAAGGCAGTTTTCCCAGGTTTCTTCGGTGACAAAACGCTCATTCTGTTCAGGATCCGAAGGCTCCACATCAGGCAGCAGGCTTGCCTTCAGGTACAGGAGCGGTAATATCCGCTGAAGGAACGACTTCACATGCTCACCGGGGTATGTGGCAGCCTCTTCGGTGATACGTGCAAATTCGTTGGCTATGGTGAGGAATTCCAGAACCTTGGTGGATGTCAACTCTGTATCTGAATGGTTCATGGTAAAGGGCTTTTTACTGTAACAGCTTGAAATCCATTATTACCAGGTTGCTGTCGTACTGGTTTTTGGTGATGTAAAACGTGGAGTCGAGCGGAAGGAAAGTGCCTCCATGCGCCCCCTGGTCAATATCCCGTACCCTGACCTTGTTGGGCCCGGCAAACTCCAGGGTTCGTTTAAGGTACCAGACTCCGGTCGAATCCGAATATACGGTATCGTGGTTCAGGTTATCCGGTGTGGAAAAGGTGATCCGGATCCCTTCCACAGGAGTGAATTCTGTATTGTACACCACCCCTTTGAAGATCATTTTATGGGGGTAGTTGCTTGGCTCATAATACATATCCTCATCGCATGCAAAAAAGCTGATGAGCATCGCCAGCATTGCCATAATCCCTGTGTTTTTTTTAATGTCCAATGATGGTTGTGTTTTTTGGTTCAGATATTCAGGTCTTTGATAATCTGTTTTATGTAATCCTTCAACCGGGCTACTGCATCCTCATAGGATTCGGTTTGCTGATTCCAGGTGCCATTCACACTGAAGTAAAACTTGATTTTGGGTTCAGTCCCCGAGGGGCGCATGGTAATCAGGGATCCATCAGAAAGCTGCAGTTGCAGTACATTTGACGAGGCGAGTCCTGTGGGTCTGGAAGCCCCTGTTGCGATGGAAGTGATGATGCCGGTTCTGAAATCCCGCACCTCTGCCACTGCAGCACCTGCCAGTTTATCGGGGGGTTGGTTCCGGAACCGCTCCATCATGGCTTTGATCTCATCGGCTCCGCTCTTCCCCTTTTTGGTAATGGAGATCAGATGCTCCTGGAACAGGCCAAATTTCGCATGCACCGACTGCAGCATCTGGTAAAGGGTCATCGACCGGCTCCGTGCCCAAATGGCGGCCTCTGCAATGATGCAACAGGCACTGATGGCATCCTTGTCGCGTACCTGATCGCCGATCATCAGTCCATAGCTCTCCTCACCTCCGGCAATATATTGCTTTACTCCTTCCAGATCACGGATCACCTCGGCAATATATTTGAATCCGGTGAGCACATTGAAGCACTCCACGCCATAATATTCAGCGATCTTGTCGATCAGGTAAGTGGTAACAATGGTTTTAACCAGATACTGCTTTCCATTGAGTTTTCCATTGGATTTCCATTGCTCCAGCAGGTAATACAGGATGATCACCGCAGTCTGGTTTCCGTTCATCAGCCTGAATTTTCCGCTGTTATCGCGGATGGCGATCCCCACGCGGTCGCTGTCGGGGTCGGTGGCCAGTACCAGATCGGCCCCTTTCTCTTCCGCCAGGGCAATGGCCAGGGTAAGGGCTTCCCCTTCTTCGGGATTCGGCGATACAACGGTTGGGAAATTTCCGTCAGGAACCGACTGACTTGCAACGGTGTATATGTTTTTAAACCCAAAGGCACGAAGGGCTTCTGGAGCAATGCGGGTTCCGGTACCATGCAGGGGGGAATACACCACAGGCATATCTCCGTATTGTTCCATCATTGCACGGCTCACCAAACCCAGACTGCACACCATGTCGATGTAGGCTTTATCGGTCTCATGCCCCAGGATGCGCACCCTGGCAGCGTCCCCTTCCCAAATCACTTCTTCCACACTCCGGATGCTTCGGGCGTGTTCCACCACCTTCACATCATGGGGGGGGACCAGCTGGGCGCCGTCGTTCCAGTATACCTTAAATCCATTGTACTCTTTGGGATTGTGCGAAGCGGTGATCATAATGCCGCTGGTGCACCCGTAATGCATGATGGCAAACGACAGTTCCGGGGTAGGGCGCAGGCTTTCGAACAGTAGTACCTCCATTCCGTTTCCGGTAAGCACGTTGGCACATATCCGGGCAAATTCCGGTGAATTGTTCCGGCAGTCGTAGGCAATCGCTACCTTCAGTGATTTTCCCGGAAAGTTCATTTTCAGGTAGTTGGCAAGTCCCTGAGTCGACATTCCGATGGTGTACCGGTTCATCCGGTTGGTACCCGGGCCCATAATGCCACGCATGCCACCGGTACCGAATTCCAGATCCTGGTAAAAAGCATCCACGAGCTCCTCACCGGGGTTATTGAGCATCGCCTGAACTGCGCTTCGGGTTTCCGGATCGAAAACTTCTGTGGTCCAGCGTTTTGCCTTTTCGATAATAGCAGGGTCGATGTGCAGTGTATCCATGTGGTTCAAGGTTGATTTCAGGATTTTACAGGTTGCAGATACTTCCGCAGGCTGTCGCGCCAGTAAGGGATCTCTACGCCGAAGACCTCCCTGATTTTGGCCGTGTTCAGCACACTGTAAGCCGGCCGTATGGCTTTTTGATTCAGACTGGCTGTGAGAACCGGCACGATGGTGGTCTCCAGTCCGGCCTCCTCGGTGATGGCTTTGGCAAAATCGTACCACGAGAGCACGCCGTGGTTGGCATAATGGTACAGTTCTACCCCGTCGGGCTTCCGCGGGTGATTGATCATCGTGAGGATGGCTGCAGCCAGATCGCCGGCATGGGTAGGAGAGCCGGTCTGGTCGTAAACCACCTTCAGTTCCTTTCGCTGGGTGGCATGCCGGATGATCGTGTTCACGAAGTTCTTTCCGCCAGGATAGTAAAGCCAGGAGGTGCGTATGATGTAGGCAGCGGGACAACCGTACAGGATGGCAATTTCGCCCTCCAGCTTACTCTGGCCGTACACCGAAAGTGGAGAAGTGGAGGCCTCCTCATGATAGGGAACCGGCACAAGGCCGCTGAATACATAGTCGGTGGATACGTGGATCAGTAAGAAACCTGTCTCTGCCGACAGTGAAGCAATGGTTTTAACGGCTTCGGCATTAATGGCCCAGGCTTTTTCAGGTTCGTCCTCTGCCAGATCAACCGCTGTATAGGCGGCACAGTTCACCACCACATCCGGTTTTTCTGCTTTCAGCAGCAAGGCAACCCCTTTTTCGTCGCATAGATCCAAATCCCCGATGTCAACACCGGTAAAAGTGTGGCTGGGATGCAGGTGGGCCAGGTCCAGTATGGCCCTCCCCAGTTGTCCCCTGCTTCCGGTAATCAGTATACGGGCCATTTGATTATTTGCTTGTGTTTACTCCGATGCAGAAATAATCGAATCCGAGCGCCTTTAGTTCATCTTTGTCATACATGTTCCTTCCGTCAAAGATAGCAGGAGTGGACAATTTTTCCATGATCACATCGAATTTGGGAATGCTGAATTCCTTCCATTCTGTTACGATCAGCAGGCAGTCGGCACCCTCTAGTGCTTCATAAGGATCATGATGGATTCGGATGATATTGCCAAACTTACGTCCAGCCTCTTCGTAAGCCACCGGATCGTATGCCTGTATCCTGCATCCGGCTTCGTGCAGTTTTTCGATCATCACCAGCGACGGGGCTTCACGCATGTCGTCGGTTTCCGGCTTGAAGGCCAGTCCCCACATGGCAACGGTCCTGCCTACCAGGTTTCCGTCGAAATATTGCTTTATTTTATCGAACATAACCGATTTCTGGCGGTCGTTCACCTCTTCAACGGCCCTGAGAATTTTCAGCTCATATTGGTTCTCAGCGGCAGTACGTATCAGTGCTTTTACATCCTTCGGGAAGCAGGATCCCCCGTACCCGATGCCGGCATTGATGAATTTCTTTCCGATGCGCCGGTCGCTTCCGATCCCTTCGCGTACGAGGTTAATATCAGCTCCCAGGCGTTCACACAGGTTGGCCAGGTCGTTCATAAAGCTGATGCGGGTAGCCAGCATGGCGTTGGCAGCGTATTTCGTCATCTCGGCCGAAGGCACATCCATAAAGATCACAGGATGGCCGTTTTCGGTGAAAGGTTTATACAACCGCTCCATGATTTCCCGTGCTCTTGCCGACTCAGTCCCCACTACGATCCTGTCCGGTTTCAGGAAGTCGTTTACCGCATCCCCCTCTTTCAGAAATTCGGGATTGGAAGCGATATCAAACGGAATATCCACTCCACGCTGTGCCAGCTCCTTTTTGATGGCTTCCTTCACTTTGGCGGCAGTACCTACCGGAACGGTGCTTTTGGTGACAATCAGCAGGTAATCTTCCATATTCCTTCCCACCTGCCGGGCTACTTCAAGTACGTAACTCAGGTCGGCGCTCCCGTCTTCGTCGGGGGGGGTACCCACAGCGCTGAATACCACTTCGCAGCCTGGCAGGTTGGGTACCAGATCGGTGCTGAAAGAGAGCCTGCCCTTCTCGAAGTTGCTCTTTACAATTTTATCGAGCCCCGGCTCATAGATGGGGATAATTCCATGTTTGAGTTTGTCGATCTTTTCTTTATCAATATCGACACAAATCACCTCAATGCCTACTTCTGCAAAACAAGCCCCGGTTACAAGGCCTACATATCCGGTTCCAACTACGGCGATCTTCATGCGTTTTTATCCTGATGGGTTATACTTTTCCGGTAAGATTCGGAACGGATGCAAAGCTATAAAAATTCCTTCACCTGCATGCCGGATTGATGCCGTATACATAGTTTGGGATCACCTGCAGGGAGTCGGCGGTCTCATGCCCTTCGAAATCCGAAAGCATCTGATGGGTGATCAGCTGGCTGTATTTCTCCAGAAACACGGAAGACAAAGGGGTGTACGACCAGTGCCAGGGCTCCTCTTCGTAACCGGTGGGCCGTTTCTCTCCTTTTGGGGTATAGGGCTGACAAAAACCGTATGTGGCTCCGTGTGCGGCAAGCCAGTTGTACACTTTTTTTCCTAGCGGGGTTTTAAAATAGGAAGGCTCTACTGAGTTGATATCTATGTCTGTACCCCAATGGTGACGGCTTGTGCCGGGCATCGAGCTGTACCGCAGGATGATGCGGGCCCGCTCCACCCGGTCTGTCACCAGGGAGAGGTCTTTCCCTTCCACCAGTCGTTTGCCGCTCCATTTGGCTTCCCAGATCCCTTTTTGTGTATCAAAATTGCGGGTTGCCGAGACAATGGAAAGGGTAATGCCATCCTTTCCGGCAGCTTTCTGCATCTTGCCAAAAGCCTGCAGGGTTTCTGCCCGGAGCCAGGCATCGGTGAGGCTGGTATGCGGTTTTCCGGCCTTCTGAAACAGAGGGTGGGTGGCCGGGTTGAATTTTCCCATCAGGTAGGCGATAACCTGAGCGGTATCATGCCGGTCGTCGCCGGGCAGCAGCACCGCATGCTCCTGGTCAACTGAGGTTTGCCCCGACACACCGCCATGACGTCCTCCGCAGCAAACCATGATCAGTACCAGAAAAATCAAAATAAATGAGAAGCCCAGAATCAGGTTTCCGGTGCGTGATAATTGCAGTAATTTCATACTGCAAAGGTACAATTTACCGTAATTCTATTCCTGCCCGCTAACATCTATCTACCTCAACATCTTCCTCACGGCAAGTATCAGGTGCCTAGCTGTTAGCCCGTATTTCTCCATCAGCTCTTCGGGGCTTCCGGATTCCCCGAAACGGTCCTCCATTCCGATGCGCACTACCGGAACCGGGTTGGGGCATCCGGTAACCACTTCTGCCACAGCCGATCCGAGACCGCCGGATCTCTGGTGCTCTTCGGCGGTGACCAGGAAGGGAAATCTGGCGGTGCATCCGGCTATCAGTTCTGTGTCTATTGGCTTGATGGTGTGCAGGTTTACCACCCGGCAAGCTATATTCTGCTGTGCCAGCGCATAGGATGCCTGCAATGCTTCCCACACGAGATGGCCGGTAGCGAGGATGCAGGCATCGTTCCCCTCATGCAGGATCTGCCCTTTTCCCACCCTGAAAGCAAGATCGGGAGGAGTGAAATCAGGCACCGGCGAACGTCCGTAGCGGAGGTACACCGGCCCGTTGCATTGCTCCACGGCCGCCTTTAGCGCCAGGGCGGTCTGGGTGGCATCGCACGGCGACAACACGGTCATATTGGGCATTACCCGCATCACGGCGATGTCCTCCAGTGCCTGATGGGTAGCTCCATCGGGGCCCACCGAGATGCCCGCATGCGCCCCGCCGATGATAACATGCAGATTATTGTAGCAGAGCGATATACGGATCTGATCAGTGGTGCGGAGCGCTGAAAATACCCCGTAGGTACTGAACACCGGAAGTAGCCCTTCGAGTGCCAGTCCGGCAGCCACCCCAATGCAGTTCTGCTCGGCGATCCCCAGGCTGAAGAACCGTTCCGGAAAGCTGCGGGCGAATCGGTCCATTCCGACGGAAGCTGTAATATCTGCGCCCAAACCGACGATTTTTGGGTACAGAATGCCCATCTGTTCCAGTCCTTCTGCAAATCCCTCTTTGGTGGCTTTGAACCCCCGGCTGCTGTAAAATGGTTCCATCACTGCAATTGGTTTAAAAATGATACCAGTTCCTGTGCATCGGGGGCTTTGCCATGCCAGCGGTAATCCCCTTCAATCGAGGCAACCCCTTTTCCCATGGTGGTACGGGCCAGCAGGCACGAAGGTTTTCCTGCAGGGATCCACAGGGCTTCAAAGGCATTCATCAGGTCAGGGATGCTGTTGCCGTTGGTTTCCATGACCCGCCAGCCGAAGGCTTCCCATTTCTCCTTAAGGGGTTCGGGGTTCATCACATCCACGGTTTTGCCGTCGATCTGCAAACCGTTCCGGTCCACCACCACCACCAGGTTGTCGAGCCGGTGGTGGGCGGCACTCATGGCTGCCTCCCAGATGCTCCCCTCCTGCAGTTCGCCATCGCCGCATATCACAACTACCTTATGATTGGCATTTTTTAACCGTGCTGCCAGCGCCATACCTACCCCCACACTGAGTCCCTGCCCCAGGGAGCCAGCCGAGAGCTCCAGTCCGGGCAGGCCGTGGTCACGCCCCGGATGCCCCTGCAGCCGGCTGCCCAGCTTTCGCAAGGTACAAAGCTCCTCTTTGGGGAAAAATCCCGCATGAGCCAGGGTGGCATAGAGCACCGGGGCAATATGACCGATTGACAACACCAGCCGGTCCCGCCCCTCCCAGAGAGGTTCGGTGGGTTTGTATTTCAATTGGTGAAAATAGAGTATAGCAAAAACATCGGCCATGCCCAGACTGCCGCCGGTATGCCCCGAGCCGGCCTCTGACAGGCTCAGCAACACATCCCGCCGGATGTCGAGGGCCTTTTGCTGCAGAATCTCCAATGGGTTTAACGGTTTCATTGATCGTTCAATTAAGCGCCGTAGGCGCAACATATACTTGCCCGGGACATTGTCCCGGGTTCAGGGATTTCTGTACAGTTCCAAAGATAGTTTGATTTCTGTTTCCATCAGCTATTGCATATACCACATAGGAAGAAAGACACATAGAAAAGACCTATGTTACCTATAATTCTATTGTGGTAAAAAATCAGTAAAAATCATTTAAATCAGTGTCATCAGCGTTCTATTGATTCAGCCACGGATGCACGAATTAATGTTTTCCGAATGCTTAATTATTTCTTGAAAAGAGCTAAGAATGCTGAGAGATAGCCGGTTTCATGAGTGCCATTAAAACCGTACTTTTACCACCTTAATCTGATTCCATGAAAAGATATATTGTGTTGATTGTGATGTATCTGGCTGTTGCTTCAAGTCTCACAGCCCAAACCCGGCCAAGCTCCGAAACCCGCCACCAGTTCGGGCGGATTGCAGAAGCCGTTAAGGGGATTACTCCGGACAGGGAATGGATTTCGGTAAACCTTGGAAATCTTCCCATATATCCGGTGAAAGGGGAATTCTGCCTGTCGGCGGTTGCACGGGTGGATCAGGATTTCTCGGAGCGTGACCTTGCCGGAACAGGGTTTCTGGGATCCAGGGTGGGAGAGGTAGCTACGGTAAAAATCCCGCTGCACAAAATCCATCCTGAACTTCAGATACCCCATGTACAATACCTTGAAATCGCTGCGAGAATTCAGCCCCATCTGAATAAACTTGCCGGCGATGTACGTGCCGATAGCGTGTGGGTCGGCATTGACCTCCCGCAGGGGTACACCGGCAAAGGGGTACTGATCGGTATCAGCGACTGGGGCTTCGATTACAACCATCCGATGTTTATGGATACCAACCTTACGGTCAGCAGGATAAGGGCAGCGTGGGATCAGTTTAAAATCGCAGGAACTCCACCTTCTGGTATGAACTATGGCGTGGAATACAACACCCCGCAGGCACTGGCCGCAGCGTTGTGCGATACCGCAGGCACCTACTACGATTACGCCACCCACGGGAGCCATGTGGCCGGCATTGCAGCAGGCAGCGGTGCCGGAACCAAATACCGGGGGGTTGCCTTTGAAGCCGGATATCTCTTTGCCTCACAGCAGCTGGATGCAGGTGCGGCGATCGATGCGTTCAACTGGATGAAGTCCATCGCAGATTCCGACGGGAAACGGCTGGTGGTGAACACTAGCTGGGGCTTATACTACATGGGCACCATGGACGGCACCTCGCTGCTGAGCCAGGCCATCGACCAGCTGAGCAGTCAGGGGGTGGTGTTCGCTACCTCCGCAGGCAACAACGGCGATGTAAACCTGCACATCAAAAAGGACTTCAGCAACGACAGCATCAGGTCACGCATCATTTTCTACGGCTATTCGCTCCACCCGGCCATGTGGGGACAGTGCATCTCGATGTGGGGTGAGCCCGGCAAGCCCTTTGGGGTGCGCCTTGAGGTGTATAATGCATCAGGGGCTTTGGCTGGTATCTCAGATGTGTATCATACCCAGGCCAATACGGGATTTTTTGATACCATCATGGTGATTGGGACCGACACGGTGTTTTACAATTTCACCATCGACGATGCCCATCCGCTGAACCAGAGGCCCACCATGCAGCTCCGGGTGAAGAACCGCAGCAGTGCCCTGCGGGTGGTGCTGAGCAGTTTCGCACCAACCGGCAGGGTACATTACTGGAATGTGGTGGAGCTGAGCAACGGCGTGGGAAACTGGGGACAGCCATTTTATGCCTTCGGGAACGGAGGCGTAGCGGGGGATTCACAATATTCCCTGGGGGAACCTGCCTGCACCGAAGGGGTTATTACCGTGTCAGCCCATCAGTCGGAAACGGTGCTTACCGGTGGCACGGTACTGCCCGGTTCGAAGGCTGGTTTTTCGAGCATCGGCCCCACGTACGATGAACGGATGAAGCCCGATCTTTCGGCTCCCGGGGTGAACGTGATATCCTCCATAAACTCTTATACCACAGCTCAATTTACCTCCTCGGCTCAGGTGCAGTTTAATGGGCGCACCTACCATTTCTCTGCCTTCTCCGGCACCTCGATGTCGTCGCCGGCGGTGGCAGGGGCAGCCGCCCTGGTGCTCGAAGCCAATCCGAACCTCACCGCAAGTCAGGTGAAAGAGGTACTGAAGAATACGGCAAGGCAGGATTCCAAAACCGGTGTAATCACGTGGCCGGGCAGCACAAGCTGGGGAATGGGGAAGGTTACCCTTACCGATGCCATTGCGCTGGCGCTGAATACGGTGCATATTGAGGTGCCTGCTGCAAATGACAGGGTGTTGGTGTATCCAAACCCCGCTGTGGAGGAGATCAGCATTGTATTTTCAGATAGGAATCCGGATTTCTTTCAATTTCAACTTCTTAATCTGCAGGGACATATAGTGACCAGCGGATGGATGAATTCGGGCAGCGCCATTCATTTATCTGACCTTCCCGATGGCATGTATCTGCTGCGAGTTGAAATTCCGGGGAAAGATGCTGTTTGGGTTAAAGTGATTATACTAAAGTAGGTTGTGCCGATTCATTATTTTATTGAAAATCAAAGGTTTATTTACCACTGAGGCACATAGGGCACTGAGGAACACGGAGTTGATTTTCCTATAGTTCTTAAATCAGTGGAAATCATCTTAATCTGTCTGATCAGTGTGCTTTTTTGGCCCGCGGATTTCGCAGATTTCCGCAGATCTTTTGTGCTTTTTACTTTGGCCTTGAGCTTTTTTCGCGCAGGTTCGCAGAGGAAACGCAGAGAAACATTTGAGACCATACACATAGGGAAAACCTGTGTTCCTATGATCCAATGTTGTAAAACAATCAATGAAAATCAGTTAAATCCGAATGATCAGTGTGCTATTTTTTTTCATCAAATGCACGAATCTTGAGGATTGATTTCTAATTTCTAACTCCCAACTCCTAACTCCTAACTCCTAACTCCTAACTCCTAACTCCTAACTCCTAACTCCCTACTATTGTGCTATTTATCAGGTAAAGGTCAGGCTACGCAAATGACTTCAGGGATGTTCAGATCTCCCGCACCGGTTTGGTTTCCGATGACCTTTTGGAATATGCAATGGCGCCAATGACCAAGACCAGGCAAATAACACCTGTAATGACCAGTCCGGCCGAAAGATGCCCGGGCTTCCGGAACGTCATGATGACAGGGGCTGCCAGCAGCGAGACAAGGTTGATGACCTTGATCATGGGGTTCAGCGCCGGGCCTGCGGTGTCTTTGAGCGGATCCCCCACCGTATCGCCAACTACGGCGGCATGGTGGGCTTCGGAGCCTTTACCGCCGTACAGGCCGTCTTCGATGGTTTTCTTGGCATTGTCCCAGGCACCCCCTGCATCCGCCATAAAGACGGCTAGCAGCTGGCCTGAAAGGATCACCCCTGCCAGGAATCCCCCCAGCGCTTCAACCCCCAGGAGGCTCCCGATGATGATGGGCGACAAGACGGAGATCAGCGCCAACGGGACCAGCTCGCGCTGGGCCGACACGGTACAGATGTCCACTGCCCTCTGGTAATCGGGCTTTACCTTGCGTTCAATGATCCCGGGGATCCTGAACTGCCTCCGTACTTCCTCCACGATCTGGGATGCCGCCCGGGTAACGGCATTGATCGTCAGGGAGGAGAAGAGGAATGGGATGGTTCCACCGATCAGCAGCCCGATGAAGACCACTGGTACCGAGATCCGGATGCCCGTTTCGATGAGTTGAGCCGACTGCTCTATGCCCATCTGAATCTGCACCTTGCTCACATCCGTGATAAAGGACCCGAACAGCGCCACAGCGGCGATGACCGCCGAACCGATGGCCACCCCCTTGGTGATCGCCTTGGTAGTGTTGCCCGTGGCATCGAGCGAATCCATGATCTTCCGGGCATCCTTGTCCAGATGCGACAACTCACCGATGCCGTTCGCATTGTCGGCAATGGGTCCAAACGCATCCATGGCTACATTGTTCCCGGTCAGTGTAAGCATCCCGATGCCGGTCATGGCCACTCCGTAAAGGACATACACGACTGGCTGCCCATGATAGATCAGGATAGAAAGGAAGATCGTTATGGCAATCACCAGGGTTTGCCACACGGTGACTTCAAAACCGTAACTCAACCCTTTCAGGATCAGGGTTGCGGATCCGGTCCTGGAACTCCTGGCAATATCTTTCACGGGTCTGAACCTGCCGTCGGTGAAACGCTTGGTGATCTCGTCCAGAACGATGGCCAGCAGGATCCCTGCCACCACGGAGAAGAATGAACGCCAATCATTCAGGTAAAAGTACGAAATCAACCCGAAAGAGAAAACGCTGATGGCTGCGGAGGAATAAAAACCCTTGTTGATAGATTTCAGGGCATTGTGGTTTTTCCCTTGCCGTCCTCCCCTGACCAGGTAGGTGCCGATGATGGAAGACAGCACGCCAATGCCCCTGACCAGCAGGGGGAAAATGATCCATGAGAGTTCATGGGTCTGGGTGAACAGCACCACCCCCAGGATCAGGGTGGAGACGATGGTGACCTCGTAGGATTCGAAGATGTCGGCGGCCATCCCCGCGCAATCCCCCACGTTGTCGCCCACGAGATCGGCCACCACAGCGGCATTCCGTTCATCGTCTTCGGGCAGGCCCGCCTCCACCTTGCCCACCAGGTCGGCGCCCACATCGGCGGCCTTGGTGTAGATGCCACCACCCACCCGCATGAAGAGGGCAAGCAGGGTCCCCCCGAAACCGAACCCCAGCAGGGTATCGGGTGAAGCCACGCCGAAGATGATAAAAATGAGGGTTCCGCCCAGCAAACCCAGCCCGTCGGTAAGCATTCCGGTCACAGTGCCGGCCCGGTAGGCAATCTTAAGGGCTTCGGTAAAACTCCTCCCCGATGCCGATGCGACCCGAACGTTGGCCTGAACTGCCATCCGCATGCCAAACTGTCCCACCATCAGGGAGAAAACAGAGCCCATGATAAAGGCCACAGCCCTTCCGGCTCCGATGATCAGTTTCAGCGACTGGTCTGAATAACCCTCAAACCGAAGCCTTGATTCCGCTGTCGGGGGGACGACGTACACCGAAAAGAACAAGACCACCGTGAACACGAGGATCAACGGGATGATGGTCCTCAACTGGCGTTTCAGGTAGGCATCGGCCCCTGACCGGATGCCGTTCCATACCTCCTGCATCTTGGCAGAACCCTTATCACACGCCATTACCTGCCTGCGAAGCAGCATGGCATAGGCCAGTCCGAAAAAGGCAATCACCAGCACACACCAGATTGCCAGCACTTCAAATGGGGAAGCTCCCGGTAAACTTATCATAATTAATTATAATTACCAGATTAAGCGTTAAATGGATCTGAAGAAATCGTAATGAATGCTCTCAAGCTCCTTCATGTTTGGATAAGGGTAGAAGACCAGGTTGTCGCCCGAGCCGACGAAAAATCCCAGGCCGATGGTCCGGTACAGCAATGAGCCCGAAAAATACCTGCGTACGGTTTTCATCTGTTTTTGATCCTCGGTTTTCAGGATCTCGAGGCAATCCCTCAGGTGCCCGATGTTGGAATACGGAAGGTGTTCGGCGGAGCCCCTGAGCGGATTGGCCGCCAGTTCCCCCATTTTCAGGTCTACGAAGAACAGTTTGGGGAGCACGATGGGGATGGATCCGTCGGTAAGCTTTTTCAGGAATGCAGGGGGCCCAAGGCCGGAGGCCACCAGGGGTGTAACGGGCAGCAGTTCCTGGTACAGGTGCAGCCTTTCCTTTTGCTCCCTGTCAGCACCGTATGGCGCTTGCCGGAGTTCCAGCGTATAGCCGTTGTCAGTGGTCAGGTACAGGCTCCTGAGCGCGGAAACCGGGATGGCTTCCAGGACCCGGTACACCGAAAGGTACACCGAGCTTTTCGGCCTTCCATCCGGTTTCGCGGTGCACCTTTTCCGGATATAGTCCCCGTCGATCAGCCCGCTGATCTGCTGCGGATCGACTTCAAAGAAAATTGCCTGGCCCCGGTTCCTCTTTTTGGTGCCCATCGACAGGTACGCGCCGAATTCTTCAGGCGAAAGCATGGAGGCAATCAGGGCTTCAGGGGTGGCCGATAAATAAATGTATGCATCCATCTTGATCTAAGTTGTTGTCATACAAATAGAATCATTTTCACGGCAATGAGCTTTTGAGTAGCACAATGCACCGGTAAATTTAATGCGATCTGTGATACTATGAAGCGGAAAGTTTTTTTTTTTCAACCGGAAGGGGCAATCATCCCCTGCACCGAATCAATCCGGCTTCCAGATGATTTTTTTATTCATCGGCTACCAATTCACCATCCTGCCTGATGATTGTTGCCGGATTGGGCGGCAATCGTATTTTCCCCTATCGGGTCAATGATCCGGAATCCAATCCATCGTTCCCCGGGTGAAAGGGACTCCTGATTTCTAATTTCTAATTAATCATTGTTGAGATTTGCCCCCATGCTGCCCTGAAAAACAGCACTCCCATCCAGACGGTAACTGCCAGCTTAAGGAAAACGCCGGTAAGAAAACCCAGAAACGAGCCCACTCCGGCCCTGAAGGCCTGTTTGGATGACATGCCACCGATGAGTTCGCCCGCCACGGCACCGGCAAACGGACCGATGATTATACCATATGGGGCGAAGAAAAGCCCGATAATGAGGCCAATGGTGCTTCCCCAGGTTCCGTATTTGCTGCCGCCGAATTTTTTGGTGCCCCAGATGGGAACCACATAGTCGAGTACGGTTACAATGATGACCACAGCACCCCAGATGACCAGCGTGTTAATGGTGAAAGGCCGGTTTTCCTTTTCGGTGATCTGCAGCAACAGCATGGCCACCCAGGCAATGGGTGGTCCGGGAATCACCGGCAGAAAGCAGCCCAGAATTCCCAGAATTATACAAACTATACCGATTACGATGAACAGGACCTCCATATCTGCAGTTTTACCATTTTTTTGCTACCAGATTCTTAAAGTAGGTGAGGTGCCACAGGATGTGAACCACCGCCACCAGGGTCATGGCGATACCGATCTCCACATGCCAGTAGAGCAGGGTTTTGTATGCATTCATGGCTACATCGTAGTTGATTTGAATCACCAGGAAAAACCCGAACAGGCAGCTTACCAGAAATGTGAGCAGCAGCATCAGGTTCCAGAATTTGCGGTGATGGATGCGGGTGATCACTTTGCGGCGGTACAGGATCAGGGTGGTGAAATAGAGCCCCAGGGTGATGGCTGATACAAAGATCAGATCGTACACCGGCTCATGGTGTCCCGGGACATACTGCGAGACCAGTGGCGGAGACACCACAACCCCCTGCTGTTGGGTGCTGCCGGGCAGCGTGGTGGCCGGATCAACCGCTGATCGGGCCGGCTTCTCCCCACCACGGCTTCTGAACTGCCCCTTAGGTTCCGTGCCTTCTCTACCCGATGGTTGAGCCTGTTCCGTGACCTTGCCAGCACCCTCTGCTTTATAGGCAACTGCAGGTGTATCAATGGTTTTTGAAGCAATGGAATCCTTAGCGGGTGGTTTTGGGGGCTCCTGCTTTTCCGGAACCGAAACAAATGAATAATCGCAAAAGCCGTCACCGTTATTGTCGGTATACCTGCCACAGCCATACACACAATTGTACCTTACTCCTTTGGGGCAGCTCTGAGAGACCCCTATCCCTGGCAGAGAAATAAGGGTAGTAATCAGAAAAATAATAAGATATAGATTTTTCACAGTAAATACATTGAAGACACAAAATGATTTGACAAACGTACGCCATTTTTCCTTCTTAAAATTTCACAATACTTCTTAAAAGTTCTTAAACAGCCGGCGTTGAACGACCTGATGCATTGTATGCACCCTTACATTTGTGATCGGAAACCGGTTGCTGCACCCATACTGATTTCTCAATTAAACCAATTACAAATGCTATGAGAAAAGTTACCTCCGATTTGTGCAGCCGGTCAGCGTTGTATTTTCTGTTTGTTCTGGTGTGTTCTCCGTTTGGCACACGCTCCCAGACGGTTGTGCCTGTAATTCCACAAATCAGGGTTACAGAGCAGAATCGACAGAAAATCAACCCCATGAAGCTGAAGAAGTTATCGGTTGATATCCGGATTATTGGGCAGGTAGCCATCACCATCATGGATATGGAGTGGGTCAACAACAATCCGTTGATTCTGGAAGGGTCATTTGAATTCCCGTTGGCGGAAGGGCAGTCGGTAGCGGGGTTTGCCCTTGATATCGACGGGAAAATGCGCGATGGGGTTATCGTGGAAAAGGAGAAAGGGAGGGCTGTTTTCGAGGCTATCGTGAGGCGGAAGGTGGATCCCGGCCTGCTGGAAGCAACGGCTGGTAACAATTACCGGGCAAGGATTTACCCGTTGCCCCCCAATGGTACACGCCGGATCACCATCACTGTGGAACAGGAGCTCACGCCCGGAAAGCATGAGGATTACTATACACTCCCCCTTCAGATTAAAGATAAGGTGGAACGGTTTGCACTCAGGGTTCAGGTAATCAAACGATCCGTAATTGCGGCCGATGCGCCTGAAGCAATGAAGGGGCTTGATTTCAGGCAGATTGACGGGTCGCTGGTAGCCGAAATCGACAAGAAGAATTACGTACCGGACCGTTCGGTGGCATTGATCCTTCCCAGAGACCCCACGGCTGTAACTGCAGAAGGTATTAACCGGAAAGAACCGGTTAGCAGATCCCGGATATCAGGATTATGGATTCCGGGCCTTGTATTATTGGGAGGTGGAGGCATTGCAGTCCTCTTGTTTTATCGTCGTAGAAGATGGGTTGCCGGAGCCCTGGCAGGAGTCACTGTAATATCAGTAGGATCGCTGGTATGGTGGCAATTTCGGGATACCGGAAATCACCGCTCTGTAACTGGTACAACCAAACCGTTGGCCTATCAGACGTGGACTGCAGGTACTGCTCGTTCCGATTCGGCCTGGTTTTATATCAGTTTGCCGGCACCTGCGATCACCGGTGCCTCAAAGAAGCCGCAGCATATCACATTGCTGTGGGATGTTTCGGGCTCCGGAAATCAGCGGGACCACGCAAAGGAGAGATCGATCCTCAAATCACTGCTACAACAATACCAGGATGTGACGATTACCCTGATTCCATTCCATGTTTTCAGGGAAGATGCGCAACAATTCAGAATACAAAAGGGAAGTGCTGATGCTTTGTTGCAAAGGATAGACTCCCTGGAATACGACGGTGCTTCGGCTTCACCTGATCCGGCATGGCTGTCGCCGGATTGTGATGAGGCGCTCCTGTTTTCTGACGGAATTTTCAATTTCCGGGAGGCAGGAACCCCTGGATTTAAAGTACCGGTTCATACCCTGTGTGCTTCAAAAGTGGCAGACTATGCCCTGTTGAACCAATGGTCTGCCGGCACCGGAGGATCGTGTAGCAATCTGTTGGAAGCCGGGATCGAAGAAGTAGTAGAGAAGCTGACCCACAGGGTGTTACGCCTCATTTCTTCAGAAATTGTGGATGGCATGGCATTGTCGCTGTTCCCTTCCGGTTCAGCACCTGTTGACCACACCTTGTCGATGGCAGGAGTTATGGAGGGCGAATCACTGAAAATAAGGTTGAATTTTGGATTCGGAAGCAAGGTTGAACATACCGAATACATTACCGTGCATGCGGATAAGAAGGATGATCCGGTGCTTCTGAAGCGGATCTGGGCCGGAAAGATGCTGAAGGAGCTGCTGTGGAATGCTGAGGCGAACCGGACTAAAATTGTGGAGGCAGCAAAGCAATACGGGTTTGTAACTCCCTTTACCTCGCTGATTGTATTGGAGGAACTTGCCGATTACATCCGGTATAAAATAGTACCTCCTCCGGATCTGGCGAAGAAATATAAGGCTGAATATTTCCGGCTGCTGGTGGTGGGAGAAGCTGCTGAGGATGAAGCGGTGAAAAACCGGATCGAAAACCTGGTGAAGGAAATGGACCAGCAAACCGAATGGTGGAATGAAGAATTTAACCCGGCACCGATCCCCGAACCTGAACCTGAACCCGTTCCGCAACCTGCATCTCCAGTTGATACCCTTCATACGGATGTTCACCGGACTGCTGATTCGGTATTGCATACCGGGATCGCACCGCAGGGAGCAACCACTTATACATGGGATGCTAATGCCCGGAGGGATGAAACCCTTCGTCTTTCTGCTGGCTTTGCTGTTCCGTTTACACTGAATTCATATACCAGTTCTAATGCTACTGTGCAGGCAGTTGACAATTCGCTGGCCTTTACAACGGGAACTTTTTCCGTTACATCCGAAACTGACGCAAGTGACGACCCTCCTGCATTCGCTTCATCCTCCATTGAGCTTAAGCCCTGGAATCCGGATGCACCCTATCTGAAAAAGTTGCGCAGTGCAAAGGCAGGGGAGAGGTACCACACCTATCTGCGGCTAAAGCAAACCTACAATGCCACCCCTGCCTTTTATAACGATGTGGCTGAATACTTCCACCAGCAGAAGATGACCGGACTGGCAATCAGGGTGATCTCCAATCTGGCGGAAATAGGCCTTGAGTCACCCGAGTTGCTGCGTACCCTGGGCAACAAACTGTTGGACTACCGGCAGCCTCAGGAAGCTATTTTTATGTTTAGAAAAGTGCTGAATATCAGGGGAGAAGATCCTCAGTCGCTCAGAGATCTCGGATTGGCACTGGAGGCAGGAGGAAAATACGGAGAGGCCGTTAAGACCCTTTACAAAATCATCACCGGGGAGGAGGATTTCAGGTGTGCCTCGTTGAAACTGATTGTGATGAATGATATCAACAAGATCCTTTCGGTCCATCCGAAAACCCCGCGGGGGGATATTGACAAGCGTCTTATCCGCAGGGAACCGGTTGACGTGCGGGTGGTCCTTTCATGGGATCTTGATGATTCCGACATGGATCTCTGGGTTACTGATCCGCGCGGCGAAACCTGTTCCTACAGCAATACTCTTACGGCTGCCGGAGGAAAAATTACCCATGATGTAACACAGGGTTTTGGCCCTGAGGAGTTTATGATCCGTAAAGCCGTTAAGGGAACCTATCTGGTTCAGGCCCATTGGTACGGATCCTCATCTCAGGATCAGCTGGTACCTTCGAACCTCCACCTGGCCTTTTATACACATTATGGAAAACAGAACGGCAGGCAAAAGGTAGTGACCATCCGGCTGGATGAGGTTGACGCCCGGATCAATGTGGGCAGTTTTGAATTCCGGTAAAACAAAACCGGGAGCAGTTTGCACCGCCCCCGGTTCGGAATAACCATAAAAACCATTG
>ERZ795055.553-NODE-553-length-35371-cov-5.561134_pt1 | contig 35371 bp, 28 predicted proteins | sample MGYA00375139_ERZ795055 | MGnify/ENA primary metagenome ERZ795055 (study PRJEB30184, sample SAMN05720283) | anaerobic digester metagenome | isolation source: active sludge of municipal wastewater-treating anaerobic digesters | place: USA | collected 2015-01-23 ... | reverse complement strand
GCAGGATCGCCTGAAAGGCGCGGTCCCTTCCCTGCTTGGCAGAACCGCCGGCAGAGTCCCCCTCGACCAAATACAGTTCACACATCTCGGGGTCACGGTTGGAACAATCCGCCAGTTTTCCTGGAAGCCCTCCGCTTTCAAGGGCCCCTTTGCGGCGGGTCAGCTCCCGCGCTTTTCTCGCTGCTTCCCGGGCTCTCGAGGCGATCAGAACTTTTTCTATGATCTTGTTGGCTACCGACGGATTTTCTTCAAAAAACGTCGACAGCGCCTCAAAGGTCGCTGAAGCAACGATCCCGTCCACTTCCGAGTTCCCAAGCTTTGTCTTCGTCTGGCCTTCGAATTGCGGATGGGACAGCTTCACGCTAATGACAGCGGTCAGCCCTTCGCGGGTGTCGTCGCCCGTGATCTGGACCTTGTCTTTTTTGTTGTTCTTTGCATACTGATTCACCGCCCTCGTCAACGCGGAACGGAAACCGCTTAAATGGGTCCCACCCTCTGAGGTGTTGATATTGTTGGCAAATGTAAAAACATTTTCTGCGTAAGCATCACAATATTGCAGCGCGACCTCGAGCTCAATGTCGTCCTTTTGCCTTGTAAAATATACGATCTTGTTATGCAAGGCCTTTTTGCTTTTGTTCAAATATTCCACGAACGAAACAATGCCGCCTTTAAAATGGAACTCCGCCTCTTTTTCCTTGCCTTGCCGCAGATCACAGAGCTTGATCTCAAGGCCCTTGTTCAAAAACGCCAGCTCTCTCAGTCTTTTCGCTAAAATATCATACGAATAAACATGGTGTTCTTTGAAAATGCTGCGGTCCGGCTTAAACGTAACCTTGGTCCCGGTCGATTTCGTTTTTCCGATCACCGTTAGCTTCGTTTTCGTAACGCCCCGCTCATACCGCTGATGATAGACCTGTCCGTTTCGTTTGATCTCAACCTCAAGCCAATCGGAAAGGGCGTTGACGCAGCTGACCCCAACGCCGTGAAGCCCGCCGGAAACTTTGTATGAATCGTTATCGAACTTTCCTCCGGCGTGCAGCATGGTCATAACAACCTCAACGGCCGGTTTCTTTTCGGTCTTGTGCATATCGACCGGGATCCCTCTTCCGTTATCAATAACGGTTATCGAGTCCCCTTCATTTATAAAAACCTCTACTTTATTGCAGAACCCTGCCAGAGCTTCGTCGATCGAGTTGTCCACGACTTCATAAACCAAATGGTGAAGCCCTCGATTAAAAGTGTCTCCGATATACATCGCCGGGCGCATACGAACCGCGGCCACGCCCTCCAAGACCTGTATTTTGGTGGAATCGTATTCCTTGCTTTTGGATTCCAGGTCCTTCTTTTCGTCTTTTTTCTCTTCGCTCATCGCACCTTCCCTATTTTTAAATGGATCTTTTCCACGTTCGGAAAATGATGTTGTATCTTTTTTAAAATCGTTTTGGTCTGGATCCGGCACTGATACATCCACGCCGAACAATCCACCACAACATAGAAGATGTCCTTTTTTATGCCGACCGCCTGCGTGTGTTCCTTCATCTTCACTTCGATGGATTGCTCCCAGACAGCCTTAACATCGGACTGTTTTGCTTCTGTCTTCTGGGACAGGCCTCCCATGACTTGTTCAAGGATCGACTTTATATCTTCCATCGTTAAATGCGCATCGGAAGAACGAGATATAAATAATCGCTCATCCGAATGACCCCGGCCTTATCCGGTCCCAACAACTCTAAATTTATATCCTCTTGTTCGACATTTTTCAAGACATCAATTAAAAATTGTGGATTAAACCCTACGATCAACTCTTTTCCGTTGTATTCCATGGCAACTTCTTCTCTTGACTCTCCAACATTCGGCGTTGATTTTGAAACGACCAGTTTATTCGAAAAAACTTCGCATTTGATCGCTTGAAAATCCGGCGTTGCCAACAAATTCGCTCTACGGATAGCGCTTAATAACTTCTGCGTATTGACCTTTATTTTTTGAGGAGCCGCTTCCGGAATAACCTGCTTATAGTTCGGGAATTCCCCCTCAATGATCCTGGTCGCCACTAAAACCCCTTCAATATCAAACAAAACCTGGTTCGTTCCACAAACGATCGAAACCTGGCCTTCATCCCCCAGGTTCCTATAAATTTCCTGGATGGCTTTAAGAGGAATGATCACAGAAACCTCGGTTTTTGATGAGGCCTGCAGCTGCTTTTCTATTTTCGCAAGCCGCCTGCCATCTGTCGCCACCATACAAACCGTGTTTTCCTTCACATCCATTAAAATCCCGTTTAAAACATACCTGGATTCTTCATGGGACACGGCGAACGATGTCAGCCGGATCATTTCTTTTAAATCTTTTTGTTTAATAATAATTGCTTCTTTATTTTTAAATTCCGGAAATTTCGGAAATTCCTCTTTAGGGAGACCGATCAGTTTAAACCGGCATTTTTGTCCTTCAATGTCGATTTGTTGATTTTTTTTGGCATAAATAAGGATTTCCCCAGAAGGCAGTTCCTTTGCTATATCGCTAAACCGTTTTGCTGGAATTGTTATTGCGCCTTCTTCAAGCGTTTCCACAGGTAATTCACACGAAATTCCAATATCGAGATCCGTTGTATTTAAGCGTATAAGGTTTCTTTTGGTCTCAACCAACATGTTGGATAAAATAGGTAGAGTTGCTTTGGTTGAAACTACATTTTGTACAATTTGGATTCCTTTTATCAGCGTGTCTTTGTCGATTTTTACCTTCATACCTCACCTTTTCTTTTTTTAACAAGGGCGTTTAAAGGGTTATTCTAAAATGTCATATTCATATTCGTAGGGGGTGTTAATATTTTGTAAAAACACAAAAAACATTGAAAATAAAAAAGATACAACAAAAAAAGGTGTTCAAATCCTCTGTATTACAAGCTGGTTTACTGTTTAATAAATGTGATTATCCGATCAATCTGTTTTTTAAGCTCCATATTTTCATCCAGCTCTTTTTCAATCTTTCTGTAAGCATGAAGAATGGTCGTATGATCCTTTCCTCCAAAAAATCCCCCTATTTCAGGAAGGGACAGATTTGTCAGCTTTCTTGCCAGGTACATAGAAATTTGTCGTGGAATAATGATGTTCTTGCTTCTTTTTTTAGATTTTAATTCAGTTAAGGAAAGGTCAAAAAAACGGGCCACCTCTTTTTGTATCGTATCTACACTGATAACTTTGGCGGTTTCTTGGACCATATCCTTTAAAACAGCTTTGGCCGTTTCCAAACCAACGGGCCGCTCTTCTAACATGGAATAGGCCACGACACGGATCAGGGCCCCTTCGAGCTCCCGGATGTTTGTCTTGATTTGTTCAGCAATGAAAAAGATCACCTCTTCCGGAACATTAACGGGCTCTCGCTCTAGTTTTTTTCTTAAAATGGCAACCCGCGTTTCAAAATCCGGAGGCTGAATATCTGCGATCAGGCCCCAAGTGAATCTTGAAACGAGCCGCTCTTCAAGATTTGCGATCTCTTTTGGCGGCCGATCCGAGGAAATAACGATCTGTTTGTGGCTGTTGTGAAGGGCGTTAAACGTGTGAAAAAATTCTTCCTGGGTGGCCTCTTTTCCGGCGATGAAATGGATATCATCGATCAGGATCACATCGATGTTGCGGTATTTTTGGCGGAACTGTGTCGTGGTCCGGTTTTTGATGGAGTCAATGAGCTCGTTAGTGAAATATTCCGAAGATAAGTAAACACATTTTTTTTCAGGAAACCGTTTCTTGATCTCGTGGGCTACGGACTGCATAAGATGTGTTTTGCCGAGGCCGACCTGGCTGTAAAGAAAAAGCGGGTTATAGGACTTTGCCGGAGATTCGGCCACGGCTTTGCAGGCCGCAAAAGCGAAATGATTCGATGGCCCGATTACAAAATTGTCGAAAGAAAAACGCGCGGTTAGGCTCAGAGCCGTTCGGGGGTCTTTTTCTTTTTCGTCCACCGCAGGGGCGGGAGTGGATTGTGTGACAGATCTTTGAACGGCTTCTTTCGCGAAGCCGGAGTTGACTGTTACAGACACAAGCATTGGCTCGGAAGATTGTTCGGCCAAGGCTTGGCGAATAATCGCAAGATAATGGTCTTCGATCCACGTTTTGAAGAAATCGTCAGGCGTTTCTAAAAGCAGCGCCCCTCCTTCTTCTATTGCATGGATAGACGAGAACCAGGATTCATAGGCGGAAGTTCCGATCTTGTTTTTGATATCAGCTTGAATATTTTGCCAAACGACAGACATATGGGACCGTGTGGTTGTGGATGAGTCTTTTTTTAACAATGAAATTCACAAAATGTGGAATGTCTAACTATATGGAAAAATATATGTTAAGGGTTGAATGAAATTTTATTCCACAGGTTTTCCACAGCTGTGAATTTCTTTTTTCTTTCTTTCGCGTGGAAAAGCGAAACTATTATAGCAAAGACTTCTTTGTTTGCAACTGTAAATCTTTTTAAAGCGAAAACGAAGCGCAAAAAAGCTAACCTATTATAAATCAATGGTTTTTCACCCTTTGGATAAGGAAACAGCTTGACTCTCAAAAAGACTATGCTATAATTTACAAATTATGAAAAAGCATCTTAAAACACCAACACTGCTGAAGGGCAAGCGGACACACGGGTTTCGGGCGCGCATGGAAACCAAAGATGGCCAGGCTGTAATTAAACGCCGGAGAGCTAAGGGCCGTGCGAAGCTTACGAAATAAGCAAAAAATACCGACGAGCTTTCTTAAGATTTCAAGAAGCCTCGTCTGTTTTTTTATTCAGTCCTATCAGAAGATAAGCCGTCTGTATATGCCGCGAACCTGTCGGTTTTATCCCTCATGTTCTTCGTACGCCTTAGAGGCCGTAGAACGTTTCGGAGTTTTAAAGGGAGCTCAAAAAGCCGTTATAAGGATTTTGCGGTGTAATCCTTTTTTTAAAGGAGGATATGATCCGCTAAAGGATTAAATATCATGGAAAAACGATTTGCGTTAGCATTAGCCCTGTCTTTTTTATTTTTTATTATTTGGGGAAGACTTTTCCCGCCAACCAACCCACCGACAGACGTTCAACAGACAAAAACCATTGAAAATAAAGAAGTTGTGGCTTTTTCACAGGGCACGGACTTAGTGCGTGATCATCTAAACGAAGAGGCCGCCAAAAACAATATGGATGCTCCTGAAGAGCTTTATGTAATCGAAAACGAAAAGATCCGTCTTTTTGTCAGCGACTTGGGCGCGCACATTAGCAAGGTTGAATTTAAAGAATATGGAGGGGAGCCGTTTTTTGTTTCTTCAGGAGCCGTTGTTGGGCAAAGAAATCTTCCATATGAAGTTTTTTCTCAGAATGGACAAAAAATTGTTTTGATTGGACAAAATGATTCAATAAAAATTACAAAAACATACGAAATTTTAGAAAATACCCATTCAATTGTTGAAAAGACAGAATTTTTGAATCAGGCAGAAGAGGCAAAGACGATTAATGTTGAAATTGAGCAGCTTTATCTTGATGCAGAGTGGTTAAAAAATGCCGTTGATAAAACGACCGGGGAAAAGAAGGATATGAGCCGGGACAGAAACTTGTTAGAATATTCTATCTATAGTAATGACAATGTTTTACGAAAAACAGGAGCTTTTGAATTTAAGGAGAAAGAGGAAAAAAAGGAGCTGTCCTCAGCCAAATGGTTTGGTTATCGAAACCGATATTTTTGTTTTGTTGCGCGACCAGATTATGTTATTCAAGGTTTTTCTGTGGATGTGATCAGCAAAGAGAGGCTTTCTATTTTTGAATTGGCTGACAAAAGAATTTTGAACGGAGGAGAGGCGGTTAATTTTGATCGCACGCTTTATTTTGGACCGCAAAAGGCAGAGCTTCTTGAAAAAGTCGATGAAAGCTTTGCAAAGATCCATGTTTATTTTAAATCTCAGATGTTGGATGCTATTGCAAAAATTATCCAGGACACGGTTGTATTTTTTTATAAGGGTATTTCAAATTGGGGGATCTGTATTATTTTGGTGAGCGTTTTGATCTATGGATTAATGTATCCGTTGACATTTAAAAGCTTGCTATCTATGCGAAAAATGCAGTCTTTGCAGCCAAAAATACAACTTATTCGTGAAAAATACGAAGATAATCCTCAAAAACTTAACCAGGAAATCATGAAGCTTTACGGAGAAAATAAAATAAATCCCCTGGGTGGGTGTTTACCAATATTTTTACAAATGCCCATTTTTATAGGGCTTTATCAGGTTTTATGGCGTTCGGTTTGGTTTAAAGGGTCTGGGTTTTTGTGGATCAAGGACCTTTCTGAGCCAGACCGCTTTATGGTTTTTAGTAAGCAATTTCCGGTTATTGGGAGCGAGCTCAATGTTTTGCCGCTTGTGATGATGGTTTTGATGTTTGTGCAGCAGAAAATGTCGACGAGAAACATGAAGGTAACAGATCCAAACCAGTTGGCTCAGCAGAAGATGATGACAACGATTTTTCCCTTGTTTTTGGGATTTATATTTTATAAACTAGCAAGTGGGCTATCCTTGTATTTCACCGTGTTCTATTTATTATCGATTGTTTCTCAGGTTTTAGTGGCTAAGCATATGGATAAGGAGCCACAATGATCTCAGAAAGAAGCACCCGAAAGAAATGGATTTTTGAAGGAAATACGGTTGAAGACGCCATTCAAAATGGTCTCAAAGAGCTCGGCCTTTCCAAAGAAGATGTGAATATTAAGGTTGTTAATGAGGAAAAGAGGGGGCTTTTTGGAATGGAAGGGGCCGATCGGGCCAAGATCATTATTACAAAGAAGTAACCCTAAAAATGCGGATTTTTTAGAATAGACGTTTCACGTGAAACGTTTTTCTTTTTTTATGGACAGTTTGGACATTTTAGATTGGACAGGAAAATGTCCATTCTGTTGTTTCACGTGGAACATAAAAGCGTGCCTTTTTAAGAGGGGGTTTTTATGGCCAAGATCATTTCTGTTTGTAATCAAAAGGGCGGCACAGGAAAAACCACAACAGCAGTAAACTTATCATATGCGCTCTCACAGGCAGGCTTTCGAGTTCTTTTGGTGGACACGGACCCCCAGGGAAACGCCACTAGTGGTGTGGGAGTAAATAAGAACGTTTTAGAAAAATCAGTTTATGATATTCTTCTTAATAAATCTTCTGCTGAAGAAGCTCTTATTAAAGGCGTTTTTAAAAATTTAGATATTGTTCCTTGTAATATTGATCTTACTGGCGCTGAAATTGAACTTGTTGGGGCGCTTTCCCGCGAAACCAGGCTTAAAAAAGCTCTGAAAACCATTTCTGATCATTATGATTTCATATTCATCGATTCTCCGCCATCCTTGGGCCTTTTAACGCTGAACGCCCTTGTTGCAAGCAATGCGATCATTGTTCCAATTCAATGTGAGTTTTATGCGTTAGAAGGCGTTTCTCAATTATTAAACACTCTTAACCTGATCAAAGAGGGATTAAATCCAGAGCTTGCCATTGAAGGCGTTTTATTAACGATGGCAGATTATCGAACGAATTTGACAAACGAAGTTATTAATGAAATTAAGAGCTTTTTTAAAGAAAAAGTTTACAACTCCGTTATTCCTCGTAATATTAAATTAAGCGAAGCGCCAAGCTTTGGTAAACCAATTATGCTGTATCATGGCGCTTCGATTGGAGCAAAAAAATATTTAGAACTTGCCCAAGAATTTCTGAGCAGGAATGGAATTTTTTGTAAAACGTTGGAATTAAACAATTTACAAGAAAACTCGAATGGGGCGTCGGCGGAAGATATGGCAGAGCCCACAGAATAAGGAAGATATAAAGGAGCCCGTTCATGGAAAAACGCTCTGTTTTGGGAAAGGGATTATCAGCGCTTATACCGGATCATGTTGAAGGAGATGCAAGTTCTGTTTCGGCACGTGAGATCAAACTGATTGCGGTTCAAAAGGTTATGCATAATAGTTTGCAGCCGCGCCTTGAATATGAACCGGAAAAATTGGAAGAGCTGAAAAATTCTATTCGGGAAAAAGGCGTTTTGCAGCCGATCCTGGTGCGCCACAAAAACGATGGCTATGAAGTCGTCGCCGGAGAGCGTCGTTTGCGGGCCGCCCAATCATTGGGCCTGGAAGAAATCCCGGCGTTGATTAAAGATGTCAGCGACGAAGAAGCGCTTGTTCTGGCGCTGATCGAAAATATCCAGCGTGAAGAACTCAATCCGATCGAGGAGGGGAAGGCATATAAACGTTTGATGGATGAATTTCATCTTAATCAGGAACAGGTCGCTGACGCGGTAGGAAAAGAGCGCCCGACGGTAAGCAACATCCTGCGTCTTTTGAAGTTGCCGCAGGCGGTTCAGGACGCTGTGGCCAAAAAGATGATTTCCATGGGGCACGCCCGGACGCTTTTGAGCATTGAGGATAAGGACAAACAATATCAGGTCTTTTTGCAGTTTTTGGAGGGCGGCATCAGCGTGCGCCAGGCAGAGCAGATCAGCAAGGCCTCTTTTTCCGACGAGAAAAGGAAAAAAAGCAAGCCGGCCGATAGGGACCATGAAATCGTGCGCTTGGAAGAAGAGCTGCAGCGCGTTTTGGGGACAAAGGTCAAGATCGACGCGCAAAAAAAGCGCGGCAAGATCGTGATCGAATATTATTCTTTAGAAGATTTGGATCGCATCCTGGAAAAGATCCGGGGTTAAAGAGCAAAGACATTCAGACGTTGCGGAAGGGAGCAATATGATCAAAGGCATGACAGGTTTTGGCAGCGCTCAAATGGTCGCTGGTCAAATTCGAGGGATGATCGAAATAAAGAGCGTGAACCATCGTTATTTGGACCTTATGTTCTATTTGCCGATCGGGTTTGCGTCGGTGGAAGACCGCGTTCGTAATCTCGTCGAAAAAACTGCGAGTCGAGGTCGGATCACGATTTCTTTAAAGATCACAGACAAGCCTCAGCACAAGCTGTCGTTCAACCGGGAGGCGGTGACGCAATATTTGACTTATGCCCGGTCTTTAAAAAAAGAATTTCATTTGCAAAACGATTTGACTCTTTCCGACCTGATCAAGCTGCCCGGGGTTGTGGAGTCTCAAGAGGTTTTGGTCAATCCTGAGAAGATTTGGCCGCTTTTTGAAAAAAGCCTTACGCGGGCGCTTATGGGCATGGACCGGATGCGGAAACGGGAAGGAGCCAGCCTGGCTAAAGATATGAACAGCGTTTTGAAACGCATGTTGATGCGGATCAAAGAGATCGAGTCGAGAGAAAAGGCGGTTCTTCAACAGAAGAAAAAAGAATTTTCCGATGAAGAGTTTCTGAATTTTCAAAAAAGTGTAGATGTGAACGAGGAGATGGCGAGGCTGAAGCATTATATTGAAGAGTTTAAGAACCTTGTTCATTCTACGACCGGTGTCGGTAAAAAGCTTGATTTTGTGGCGCAAGAAATGCAACGTGAAACGAACACGATCGGGTCGAAGTTTCAGGACAAGATTGTTTCCAACTGCGTCATTTCTTTAAAAAGCAAGATAGAAAAGTTGCGCGAACAGGCCCAGAATGTTGAATAAAGGGTCCTTTTAAACATGAAAAAAACAGGACGCATTATTATTTTATCCGGGCCGTCCGGCGCGGGAAAGACCAGTATCCACGAACGACTTTTAAGATCTAAAGCCTTAAAAGACAATCTATTACGATCGATATCCATGACCACACGAAAGCCCCGTGCCGGGGAAAAAAACGGAGTGGATTACTGGTTTGTTTCTAAAAAGATGTTCCTTTATAAAAAGAGGGCTGGGCATTTTTTGGAATGTGAGCAGGTCTTTGACGAATATTATGGAACCCCGTATCGTAAGGTCAGGAATGTTTTAAAGGCCGGAAAAAGCGTTCTTTTGTGTATCGATGTGCAAGGCGCCAAGACCGTGATGAAAAGGCGTCCGGATGCGATCACTGTTTTTATCAAAGCCCCTTCTTTGCAAGAACTTGCGGAGCGCCTTAAAAAAAGGGGGACAGAAAAAGAGGCCGACTTGAAAAAAAGGCTCGCAAGGGTTCGCAAAGAGCTAAAAGAGGCCAGCCGTTATGATGTGACCATTGTCAACAAATCGTTGCCCAAGGCCTGCCGTGAGGTCGAACAGTTCTTGGTGAAAGCCTTGAAAACAAAAAGGTTTTGACAAAAAAATGGCGATATGATATATATATTAACTTCTTTAAGAAATAAAAAAGCAGACTTTTTATAAATTTAGACAAAAGAATAAGGAGCAACGATCATGGGACACCCTCCAATTGAAAATTTATTGCCTAAATCTGGCATGAGCATATACAAACTTGTGCGGTTGGCATCTGTTCGTGCTTCTGAATTAGCCAGCGGACGAAAGCCGTTGGTGGAATCTCCAATGAACACAAAAACCGCAACGATCGCCTTAGAAGAAGTTCGTGCCGGGATGGTTGTCTGTTCGGATGTCCAAGACCAGTTTAAGCCGGCTGAACAACCTGCGGATGTGAAAACAGCAACTGCCGCAGAAAAACAAAAATAACGGTGGCCATGAAGGAAGCTCAACGAACGATAGTGGTCTGTGTGACGGGAAGCATTGCTGCTTACAAGTCAGCGGAGATTGTCCGGCAGCTTAAGAAGAAAGGGTATGTCGTAACGGTCGTCATGACGCAGGAGGCGGAGTATTTTATCGGCAAGACGACTTTAGAGGCTTTGTCCGGCGAGAAAGTCTGGACGGCGATGTTTGATAAAGAAGCTTGGCAGGGGGCCTTGGGGCACATTGAACTGGCAAAGGCCGATCTGGTTTTGGTCGCTCCGGCAACGGCCAATGTTATTGGAAAGATTGCCTCAGGCATTGCGGATGATCTGACAACATGCTTGGTCATGGCGACCAAGGCGCCGGTTGTGTTCGCTCCGGCCATGAACGAGAACATGTATAACAGTCCCATCGTTCAGGAAAATTGTCAGAAATTGAAAAAACACGGCGCGTATTTTGTTGGACCGGCGACCGGGGATTTGGCTTGCGGAGTTCATGGAACAGGACATATTGCAGAGATCGAAGAGATCGTTGAAGCGGTTGAAAAATTTGTTCCTTGAAATTGCGGCGCGGTAGCCAAGTGGTAAGGCAGAGGTCTGCAAAACCTTCACCGCCGGTTCGATTCCGGCCCGCGCCTCCAAACAGCCATGGACATTTGCGCTTTATGGGGCAAGTGGTGGAATGGCATACACGCAGGACTTAAAATCCTGTGGCCGCAAGGCCGTGTGGGTTCGACTCCCACCTTGCCCATAATGAAGAAGCAAAAAAAGCTGTTTGATAACTATAAAAATTTTCTGGACCCGTAGCTCAGTTGGTTAGAGCGCTTCCTTGACATGGAAGAGGTCACAAGTTCGAGTCTTGTCGGGTCCACCATATTTTAACGCTGGTTGCGGCGTTCAGGACAAACATGGAATATAAAAATTATTTAGACACCTTAAGGCACAGTTGTGCACATATCATGGCTCAGGCTGTGGTTTCGTTGTGGCCCGATGTTAAGGTTGCCATCGGTCCTGCGATCGAGAACGGCTTTTATTATGATTTTGAAAAAGCTGAACCGTTCAGCGAACAGGATCTGAAAAAGATCGAGCATGAAATGCAACGGATCGTTAACCGCGACCCGAAGCTCGTCCAGTCGTTTATGTCTCGGCAGGAAGCACTTGCGTTCTTTGAAAAACGAAAAGAGCGATATAAAGTTGAGATCATCCGGGACTTGTCGGAAGAGCAGGTCTCTATTTTTACTACTGGTGAAGGGGATTTTGTGGACCTGTGCAAGGGGCCGCATGTTCAAAGCGCCGGGGAGATCAAAGCTTTTAAGCTTTTGTCCGTGGCCGGAGCCTATTGGCGCGGTGATGAAAAAAGGCCCATGCTTCAACGGATCTATGGAACGTGTTTTGAAACCAAAGAAGAGCTTGAAGCCTATTTGAATATGCTGAAAGAGGCGGAGAGGCGCGACCATCGCAAGCTTGGCACGCAGATGGAACTGTTTCAGATCTATCATGAGCAAGCGGGCGCGGGGCTGGTTTTTTATCATCCACAGGGCGCCATGCTGCGCAAGATCATCGAGGATTATGTTCGCGAAAAGCATTTGAAGAACGGGTATCAGTTCGTTCAGACTCCGAACATTTTAAAGGGAAAGCTTTGGGAACAGAGCGGGCATTCCGGTTATTATCGCGAGAACATGTATTATTTTCAGGTCGATGATGAAGAATACGCGGTCAAGCCCATGAACTGTCCCGGGCACATGCTCATTTATAATTCAAAGATCCATTCGTACCGGGAATTTCCCATTCGTTTTTTTGAACTCGGGACTGTTTATAGGCAAGAAAAGGCCGGGGTTTTACACGGCCTTTTAAGAGTTAGAGGATTTACTCAGGATGACGCGCATATTTTTTGCAGGGCGGATCAACTAAAAGGCGAGATCAAAAGCGTTCTGGATTTTGTTTTCAGCATGATGAAGGATTTTGGCTTTCAGAACATGGAGATTGAAGTCAGCACCAAGCCACAGAAATATATCGGCCGGGATGAAGACTGGGAGCATGCGACGGAAGCGCTGGAGTGTTCGTTGAAAGAAAAAAACATTCCTTATAAAATTAACGCTGGCGACGGGGCGTTTTATGGACCGAAGATTGACATTAAGCTTAAAGACGCCATTGGAAGGTCCTGGCAGTGTGCGACGATCCAGTGTGATTTTTCTTTGCCGGAGAGGTTCGATCTGACGTATATGGATGAGGATGGAACGGCGAAGCGGCCGATTATGATCCATCGGGCGGTTTTAGGAAGCGTGGAACGGTTTATCGGGACCCTGATCGAGCATTATGCAGGGAATTTTCCGGTGTGGTTAGCCCCGACCCAGGCGATCGTGATCCCGATCAAGACAGAACATGAGGCCTATGCTCAAAGCGTGATGGATGATTTACAAAGGCAGCAGATACGGGTTATAATGGATAACCGAAACGAAAGCTTGAGTAAACGCATTCGGGAAAGCACCATGAAGAAAGTCCCATATGTTCTGGTCATCGGAGACAAAGAGCAGGCTGAAAAAATGGTTTCCGTGCGTAAGCGCGGAAATGAAGATCTGGGAAGTATGAGCGTGGCTGTATTTTCACAGCGCGCTTTGGAAGATATACAGCATAAGAGATAACAGGTTCAATCATAAAGAGGAGGTGCTGTCATTCAAAAGTTCGTCCGAGTTAATGAGCGCATCAGAGCTCCAGAGGTCCGGGTTATCGGTCCGAATTCAGAACAGCTTGGCGTTGTGGTTTTGAAAAGAGCCTTAGAGTTGGCCGTAGAACAAGAACTAGATCTGGTTGAAGTAGCCCCGACGGCAAAGCCCCCGGTTTGCCGCATCATGGATTATAGTAAATATAAATACGACCAAGAGAAAAAAGAGCGCCGGGTTAAAAAGAACCAAAAGGTCTCTCATCTGAAGCAGATCAGGATCAAGCCGCACATTGATGAGCATGATTATCAGATCAAGCTGAAACAGGTTCTGGCGTTTTTGAACAAACACGACAAGGTTAAGGTGAATCTGTTCTTTCGCGGACGTGAGATGGCCTTTAAAGACCAAGGGGACGCACTGATACAGCGCTTCATTAAGGACACGGCAGAGATCGGCCTTCCTGAAAAGAATCCCATGATGGAAGGGCGGATGCTTTACGTTGTCCTAACGCCTAAAACAGAAAAAAAATAGCTGTTGGTTTTGACAGCAGACATAGAAGGCCCTGCGCAGGAAAGCATTTTGCACGAGCAGGGCTTGCAGGAGAAAGGAAAAAATACAATGCCTAAATTAAAAACAAACCGATCGGCCGCAAAACGGTTCAAGATCACCAAGACCGGAAAGATCAAGAAGCGTAGCGCCAATCGGGGACATATTTTGGGAAAAATGTCCCGCAAACGCAAACGCGTTTTGCGAAAAAGCGGTTATCTGGATAAAGTAGAAGAGAAGAAGATAAGGAGGTTGTTGCCGTATGGTACGAATTAAAGCATCCGTTGCCCGCCGTGAACGCAAAAAAAGGCTTTTGAAAGAGGCAAAAGGGCAATTTGGACATAAAAAATCAAGGTTTCGTCAAGCAGTCCGTTCCGTGATCAAGGGGATGGCGTATTCCTACCGGGACCGGAAGGTTAAAAAGCGTGAATTCAAGTCACTGTGGATCATCCGTATCAATGCCGCATGTCGGGCCGCCGGATTGACTTATAGTCGATTTATCAACGGGTTAAGCCGGGCAGGCGTTACGATCAACCGAAAAATGCTGGCGGAAGTCGCTGCGACAGATGAACAGGCTTTTAACGCTCTGGTCGAAGTCGCCAAGGCATCCCAAAGCGTATCTGCATCGTAATAATTAACGCATGATACCTTCTGGCATTTGAAAGATATGCGGCCCTACTCAAAAAGAGTAGGGCCGTATTTTTTAAGGAAAGCATGGACCAGGTGCCACTTAAAACTTTGATCGATCTGTATTTGCCGGTGCTTATTTGTTATGCGGTGATCATCGGCGGGTTTCAATACGTTAGATATCGACGGGCAAAAGGCAAACCTCAAAAGGCGCGGCCCGTTTTTGTAACGATCATGGTGTGGATTTCGGTGATGGCGATCATTGCGTTTTTTGTCGGGGTAGCACAATTAGCAAGGACAACGTCGTTTTAAATAGTCCCGAAGGGGGAATGAAATGAAAATTATCATTGCCGGGGCCGGCGTGATCGGCTCAAATCTTGCTAAAGAACTTTCCAGGGATCACGAAGTTTATCTGATCGAGTCTGATAGGCCAACAGCGGCGAAGGTCGAAGAAAAGCTGGACGTTAAGGTCGTGGAGGGAAACGGATCTGACCCGTCTGTGTTGACATCGGTGCCGATCCACAACGCGGACCTGGTGATCGCTGCCACCACATCAGATGAGACCAATGTGGTTGTTTGTTCTCTGGCGGGAGCCTACGGTGCTAAGTATAAAGTCGCACGGGTCCGCAACGCGTCATTAACACGCGCATTGGAGCGCTATCGCGGCAAGCATTTTGATATTGATGAGATCATTAATCCTGAGGAATTGGCGGCGAAGACGATTTTAAGAAGCCTTAAGACGCCTGGAGCTCGCGAGGTGGCGGACTTTGCAGAAGGAAGGATCCTTTTCAGGGTCTTTAATATTGCGGAAAAGTCCCCGCTGGACGGAATGAAGCTGTCTTCGTTGCAGGAGGAAGAGTTTCCATGGCCGTTTTTGATCGTTGCTGTGATGCGCAAAGGAGAGGTGTTCTTTCCGAAAGGGGATACGGTTCTGCAGGCGGAAGACAGGATCTATGTGCTTCTTCCGGTCCAATCTGCCGCAGAGTTTTTGACGTTCGTTGATCCGGATGTCCGACGATATAAGAAGGCCGTTATCTACGGCGCGGGGCAGATCGGATTGCGGCTGGCAACGCTTCTCTCTTCTGAAATGGAAGACATTCTTCTTTTGGATGAGCGGGCTGAAAGGGCCGAAGAGGCCGCTGCCAAGCTTGAAAAGGTGCGCGTGATCCAGGGGTCTGCCTGTGAGAGCGATATTTTAAAAGAGAGCGGGATCGAAACAACGGATGCATTTATTGCGGTGACCGAAGAGGATCATTTGAACCTGGTGAGCGCTGTGTTAGCAAAGAAAATGGGAGCCAGAACGACGATCATTACGACAGCGGCTCCTGATTTTATGACGGTGGTGGATTGCATGAACATTGATGCGGTCATTAATCCACGATTTTTGGCCGTTGACCAGATCTTGAGATTCGTTCGCGGAAAAGGGATCAGCGCGGTCAGCTCGTTCGCGGAATGCGACGCAGAGGCTTTGGAACTGGTCCCTGAAGAAGGATCGCCGGTGACGCTGGGGCCGCTCAAAAAGATCGGGTTTCCCAAGGATTCGATCGTCGGGGCGGTTTTTCGGAACAACGAAGTCGTTTTGGCCCATGGGGAATTATCGATCCAGGCGGGAGAGAAGGTCATTGTTTTTTGTCGGGAAGCGGCCGTTCAAAAGATCCGAGTGCTGTTTACAAAAAAACATTTATTTTGAAATTAAACAAAGACCGGACGGATGCATAAAAAATTAATTTTCTATATTATTTCCAGGATATTTTTGGTTGTTTCTTTTTTTCTTTTTTTGCCTTTGGCGTGGGCGGCCCATGACGATCTTTACAGCGTGGAAACCAATGCTTTTGTTGTCGCGATCTTGGTGGGCTTTCTTTTGGTGGCTGTTGGACGGAGTCTATTTTTTGTAAAAAAGATCAATCTGCAGGCCATGAACACCAAAGACGCGTTGGGAGCGGTTGGCATGGTCTGGATTTTTTTGTCCATTTGGGGGGCGCTGCCTCTCTGGCTGAGCGACGTGGTGCCTTCTTTTACGGATGCAGTATTTGAGGTCGTCAGCGGATTTACAACAACCGGATCTTCAATCTTTTCAAATGTAGAAATCCTTCCGCGGGGAATTTTGTTCTGGAGAAGCCTGACGCATTGGATCGGCGGCATGGGGATCGTGGTCCTTTATGTGGCGCTTTTACCGGCTTTTGGCGGAAGCACGTATCAACTTTATAAAGCGGAAGCATCCGGCATTTCAACGGACCGGGTGGTGCCGCGGTTGAAAGAGAACGCGAAGATCCTTTGGATCATTTATGTTTTTCTTTCGAGCGTTTGTTTTTTGTTTTTGTTCTTCGGGGGAATGAGCGTTTTTGACGCGCTGTGTCATACATTTGGTTCCATTGCAACCGGCGGATTTTCGACAAAGAACGCCAGCCTTGGGGCGTATAGCCCCTATCTTCAGTGGGTTATCGCTGTAGCGATGTTTTTAGGCGGAATCAACTTTTTGCTTTATTATTGGCTGTTTTTAGGAAAGCCGCTGTCGCTGTTTCGGGATGAAGAATTCAAGGCTTATGCCGGCTGGGTCTTGTTTTTTTCCGCCACATTTGTTTTTGTCTTGTGGAGGAGCAACTTGAGCGCGGCGCCCGTCAGGGACGCTGTTTTTCAGGTCATATCGATTGTAACCACGACGGGATTCTTTACGGCTGATTTTGATCTTTGGCCGGACATTTTACGGGGGCTGCTTTTGTTTTTTATGTCCGTGGGGGCCTGCGCGGGATCAACCAGCGGAGGATTAAAAATTGTGCGATTGGTTTTAACCGCGAAGATCGGGATACAGTCTGTAACAAAGGCGATCTTTCCAAATGCCGTTGTCCCGGTTCGCTTCAATCGGGCCACAGTCTCGGAAAAAGTGGCGTTAAGCATTTTGACGTATTTTTCTTTGTGTGTTTTTTTGATCCTTTTGGGCACGTTGTTGCTGATTATTTTTGATTCAACAGATATCCTGACGGCTGTTTCGTCGGCGGTGTCAGCGATCAGCAGCGTTGGGCCGGGATTGGCAAAGACAGGCCCGGTGTTGAATTACGGATGGATGTCGGTCCCCAGCAAGTGGGTGTTGATCTTTTTGATGATCGCCGGACGCCTGGAGCTTTACGCGGTCCTGATCTTGTTTTCGCCGGCGACCTGGAAAAAATAAAAACTGCCGACATGGTTTGGCGGTCGATTTCGTGATATAATTCAGCATCCTTTTAGAATATTAGTTAAGGACGGGTGTTATGGTTTGGAACTTTGAACAACTCTTGATGGATGCTCGCCAGGAATTGGAAGGCATTAAGACGGCCAAGGCTCTGGAAGAATTCCGGGTGAAATATTTGGGGAAGAAGGGCGTTATTCAGCAGGTGTATGCGTCCTTGGCGCAAGCTTCCGCCGAAGAAAAGCCTTTGATCGGAAAACAGGCCAACATTTTTAAGAACGAGGTCTCGGGTCTTTTTGAGCAGCGCAAAAAAGACGTTGAGGGCCTGGAGAAACAACAGCACCGGAGGATCTTGGATGTTTCTCTGCCTGGAGTATCGCAACCCGTGGGCGTCCGCCATGTGTTGAATCAGACAATCGATCAGATTTGCGGCATCTTTGAAGGGTTTGGTTTTGTGATCGAAGAGGGCCCCGAGGTCGAGACGGAGTTTCACAATTTTGACGCATTAAATATTCCTAAAGACCATCCGTCCCGCGACGGGTTCGATACGTTCTATGTGGATGAAAAAGACCCTGATGATAAAAAATTGAATCAATTGCTGCGCAGCCAGACGTCTCCTGTTCAGATCCGCGTAATGAAGGCCCACACTCCTCCCTTGGCTGTTGTGGTGCCGGGCCGGGTTTATCGGCCTGACGCGGTCGATGCCAGCCATTCGTTCATGTTCCATCAGATCGAAGGGCTTTTGGTGGATAAGCACGTGCGGTTTTCAGACCTAAAAGGGCTCATTGAGGCGTTTTTGAAGCGCCTCTTCGGGGAAGAGATTACGATGCGGTTTCGTCCGCACTTCTTTCCGTTCACCGAGCCGTCGGCGGAAGTCGATGTGTCGTGCTACATTTGTAAGGGGAAGGGCTGTTCCGCCTGCAAGCGGACCGGATGGATCGAGGTCATGGGTTGCGGCATGGTCCACCCTAAGGTCTTTGAGGCCGCTGGATATCCTAAAGGAAAATACACGGGCCTGGCTTTTGGGCTGGGGGTGGAGCGCTTAACGATGTTGAAATACGGTATCCATGACATCCGCTTATTTTTTGAGAACGATCTGCGGTTTTTGAAACAGTTTTAAAAATCAGCGAACAGAGAACAACGAACAGGTGACAATGATTGTGCCGCTTCGCGGCTCGGATATGCAGTGCACCGAAGGGACACCACAACTGTTAGCGGTTAATTGTTAGGCGTTAAGAGGTTTAAGGATGAAGATCAGTCTTGAGTGGATCAAAGAATATGTTGGTCTGGACATCACGGTTCCCGAGCTTGTTCATAAATTGACCATGGCTGGGATCGAGGCGGAAAAGATCGAGTCCATTGGAAAGGACACGGTCATTGAATTTGAGATCACGCCTAACCGTCCTGATTGTCTGAATATGCTCGGGATCGCCAGGGAGGTCGCTGCGGTCTTGAAAAAGGACCTGAAAGAGCCGGCCCTGCTTAAAAGGAGCCTGCCCAAACAGGCCTGTAATATCAGCATAGAGGCCAAAGAGGCGTGCAAGCGTTATATCGGCACGTTGATCGAAGGCGTTTCCGTCAAAAGCTCTCCGGATGAGATCAAAACACGGCTGCAGGCGCTGGGAAATCGTCCGATCAGCAACATCGTTGACATTACGAATTACTGTTTATTTGAATTAGGGCATCCATTGCATGCGTTTGATTATGACAAACTCAAGGGCGGACAGATCATTGTCCGCTACGCGCGTAAGGGAGAAAAGATCGTCACGCTCGACGGACAGGAAAGAGAACTGGACCCGTCGGTCTTAGTCATCGCCGATGCAGAACGCCCCGTGGCGCTGGCCGGGATCATGGGAGGGGCCAATAGTGAAGTCACGCCATCAACAAAGAGGGTCTTGCTTGAAAGCGCCTGGTTCGATCCGGTCCTGATCCGAAAGACGTCGAGAAAAATGGGGCTGTCCAGCGATTCTTCTTATCGGTTTGAGCGCGGGACCGTCCTTGCTCAAGTGCAGAAATCGGCGCACCGGGCCGTTGATCTGATCTTGCAGCATGCCGGCGGCACAGTCAGGTCCTATAAAGATGTGGGCGGTGTCGGAAAAACAAAAAAGAAACCCGCTATTGTTTTAAAGGCGCAAACTGTAAACGACTTTTTAGGCGCTACAATATCGACGGCGGAAATGAAAAGGATCTTAAAGACTTTGGGTTTTGGAGTGACGGCTCCATCAGCGGACGCGTTGCGCATTGTGCCACCGGATTTTCGCGCCGATGTCCGTTCGGCCGAAGATTGCTATGAGGAGATCGGCCGGGTGATCGGTTATGACAAGCTTCCTTCATCGCTTCCTTTGGTTACGATCACGTCCATGAGGTCCAACGAGCGGCGCATCAAGAGGGCCGCCATCGTGGAGGCTTTGCTAAAACAAGGTCTGCAGGAAATCTTAACCTACAGCATGGTAAGCCGTGAAGCCCATGAAAAAAGCTTCTGCGCGCAGCGGGGCATGGTTGTTTTGAATCCGCTTTCGCAGGAGCAGGAACTGATGAGGGCAAGCCTTTTGCCAAGCTTTTTGTCGGTTGTTATTGAGAATATCAATCATGGGCAAAAGGATCTGCAGCTTTTTGAAACAGGAAAAGCGTATTTGCCCGGCGGGGAGAAAGAGCGGCTGGCTATTATTATGACCGGCGCCGTGAAACAAGATTGGCGGCAGGCGCAAAAACGGACATGCGATTTTTATGACCTGAAAGGGGCCGTGGAGCGGGCCTGTTCGGCGCTCAGGACAGAGGGTCCTTCTTTTGAACAGGTGAGCGATGCGAAATTTGAAGAGGGGCAAGCCGCATCGGTCAGGATCGGCAGAAATGAGATCGGAACGGCCGGCCGGCTGAAAGCAGAGATCCTTAAGGCGTGGGACGTAAAAGCGGATGAGGTCTTTTTCGCTGAACTGGACCTCGAGGCGCTGTACGCCATGAAGCAAAAACCTGGGCGGTATGTTCCGCTTGCGCAGTTTCCAGCGGTGGTAAGGGACGTCAGTTTATCGATCGTGAGTGCGATTTCTTTTCAGGACATACAGAAAGCGATCCTTGATTTGAATTTGGATATGCTGAAGGAGATCATTTTCAAAGAGGAATATTTGGGAGAAAAGATCCAGCCCGGGCACAGAGGAGTGGTCTTCACGGTCGTTTATCAAAATCAGCAACGGACATTGACCGAGGCGGAAGTTGAGGGCGCTCATCAAAAAGTGCTTACTTCCTTGGTTCAGCGGCTCGGGGCTATGGTCCGATAAGGGCTTCTTTCCGGCGCCAGCCAACAGTGGCGCTTTTCCGCGTTTGTGTTATAATATGTTTCCCTGCGGTGTGCGTTAGAACTATTTTAAACGAACCAACACAATGACAAAGGGAGCTTGACTTCCGCCTGTCTCGTGAGACAGCCGGGGAGGCGCCCACGTGGTGAACTCGGTTCGCCTATGTCAGTAGTTCGACGGCATTTGCGGGGATTTTTTATATGCCTACAAAAAAACCGACCAAACATATTTCAGAAGACAAAAGTGATCTGTTCGAAGGAGAACGGGAAGAGCGGGTCTTTCAGACGCGTCCGCTCAGTGTCCGCATGCGGCCTCAAACGCTCGAAGAATATGTCGGACAGACGCACATTCTCGGAGAAGGCAAGCTTTTAACAAGGGCCATTGAAGCGGATCGCATCAGTTCATTGATCCTTTATGGCCCTCCCGGGACGGGAAAGACCACGCTTGCTTATTGCATCAGCCGGCGCACGGACGCGGTCTTTGAGCGGGTCAATGCCGTGGCATCGAACGTGGAGGAACTTCGAAAGATCATTTCAGCGGCTCAGAACCGCAGGATGAACACCGGCAATCGAACGATCGTATTCATTGACGAGATCCATCGTTTTAATAAGGCCCAGCAGGATGTTTTGATGCCGGACGTTGAGAATGGAAACATTATCCTGATCGGCGCCACGACCATGAACCCCTTCTTTTCTTTAGTAAGCCCGCTGTTATCGCGATCGCTGGTCTTTGAGCTGGAACCGCTTTCCGCGCAGGATATCTTGATTGTGCTGAACAGGGCTCTTTCGGATAAGAGCAGGGGCCTCGGCCAGATGAAGATCGCAGCGGATCAGGACGCTTTAGAATTTCTTGCGGAGGTCGCAGATGGCGACGCCCGTCGGGCGCTTAATGCTTTGGAGGTGGGGTGCTTAACAACGTCTAAAAACAAGGCCGGTGAAATCCATTTCTCCTTGGCTGCAGCGCAGGAGTCTATTCAGAAAAAACAGGTCCGCTATGATCGAGACGGAGACGCCCATTATGATACGATCTCCGCGTTCATTAAGTCCATGAGAGGTTCGGATCCGGATGCGGCGCTCTATTGGCTTGCGAAAATGATCTATGCCGGTGAAGACCCGCGGTTCATTGCCAGAAGAGTGTGCATTTGCGCTTCTGAAGATGTAGGCAACGCCGATCCTCAGGCCTTGGTTTTGGCAACGGCAGTATTTCAGGCGGTCGAGACCTTGGGTATGCCGGAGGCCAGGATCCCTTTGGCTCAGGCGGTCGTTTACGTAGCCTGTGCCCCCAAATCGAACGCATCTTATCTTGGCATTGAAAAGGCCCTGGATGATGTAAAAGCCAGGCGCGTTCAGGAGGTTCCCGTTCATTTAAAGGATTCCCACTACCCGGGAGCTCAAAAGCTTGGGCATGGCCAGGAGTATAAATACGCACATGATTATAAGGATCATTTTGTTGATCAGGTCTACATGCCTAAAGATGTGCATTATTATGAGCCAACGGACCAGGGATATGAAGCTAAAATTAGAGAAAGAATAAATGGCTTGAAAAACACAAAAAATTATAAAAAATGACGATTTTTTAAAAAATATGCTCGTTTTTTCAAAAAATTTTATTGAGAAATGAATTTAAAAATGTTAGCATATTAATCTGATTAATACTTATAATCATATTAAATGTGAGTTAAAGCGCCTTTTAAAAGGCGCGACAGGTTTATGTGTGGTGACATCTAAACAAGAAATCAGAAGAAGAATTATTGATCTATTGAAACAGCAAAAGGAGGATCAACGGCTTTCAAAAAGCCGCGCGATTGCAGAACAGGTCTTAAAGCTGCAAGAGTTTCAAAAGGCAAAAACAATTTTGTTTTACGCATCGTTTGCGGGAGAGGTTGATACGTTCGACCTCATGAAAAAGGCGCTAGATCTGGACAAGGATGTTGTTTTGCCGTGCGTGTTGCCGGATGCTCAAGCATTGGAGCTTAGACGTATCCGCGACTTAGACAATGACTTAGAATATGGTCCCTATAATATCCAACAACCAAAAAAAGAAGAGACCCAGCGAATTGAACCAGCACGGCTGGATCTTGTTATCGTGCCGGGCGTTGCTTTTGACCGGAGCAACAACCGCCTTGGCCGGGGGGCAGGGTATTACGACCGGTTCTTAACGGACTTGTCTTTTCGCATTCCTAGCGTTGGCCTCGCCTTTGATTTTCAAATGATCGAGCGGGTGCCGATAGACCTTCACGATGTCCCCGTCAACCGCGTGATCTTTGCGTAAAACAAGAACAACAACAGAGGTTCATTTTTATTCAGACAAGGGAAAGCCTTGTTTCTGTCATATAGGAGAGGCGATATGAATTTTGAAAATGATATTTTACTTACGGCGTTTGCATCATTTGGGTTGGGAATTTTTTTAGGGATCTTGTGGCGAACCTATTTTGCCAATAAAAGGATCCGCGAAGCCGAAGATAAGGCCCGCAAACTTAAGGAGTTCGCTGAACGTGAGGCAGAAACTCATAAGAAGGAAGCGGAGCTGGCCGGCAAAGACATGATGATCAAGCTTCGTCAGGAGTTTGAAAAAGAGACCAAAACTCGTAGGGATGAGCTGGTCGTCCTTGAAAAAAGGCTGCATCAAAAAGAGGAGAACATTGAGAAGCGCGTGGATCTTCTCGAAAAGAAGGAAAAAGACATTGAAGCGCGGATCGGGTCTTTGCGTAAGGATGAGGACCGGGTGAAGATGCGCGATGAGGAGTTGAGCAAACTGATCGATGAGGAAAAGAAGCGCTTGCAGGAAATGTCTTCCATGACCTCAGAGCAGGCCAAAGACCTGTTGTTGAAGAGGATGGATGAAGAGATCGTTCAGGAAAAAGCGACGCGTCTGCGCCAGATGGAGGAAGACATCAAAGAGCAGAGCGATAAGACAGCCCGCCAGATCATTACGACGGCCATTCAACGCTGCGCCTCCGATCACACGGCGGAAACAACGCTGAGCGTTGTTCCTCTTCCCAGCGATGAAATGAAGGGCCGCATCATCGGCCGTGAAGGGCGAAATATTCGCGCCTTGGAAATGGCGACCGGTGTCGATATTATTATCGATGATACCCCGGAAGCGGTCACGATCTCGGGGTTTGATATGGTCCGTCGGGAGATTGCGCGCATCGCGTTGGAAAAGTTGATCTCTGACGGACGGATCCATCCGGGACGCATTGAAGAGGTCGTTGAAAAGGCCAAGCTGGAGATCGAGAAGACGATCAAGGAAGAAGGGGACAAGGCCGCGTTCGAACTTGGGATCCACCGAATGCATCCGGAACTTTTAAAGCTCGTAGGTCGTTTGAAATACCGGACCAGTTTTGGGCAGAACGCCTTGATCCATACCAAAGAGGTCGCCCGCATCATGTCTTTAATGGCCGGGCAGCTGGGGCTTGATCCAAAGATCGCGGTTCGGGTCGGGCTTTTGCATGATATCGGAAAGGTGATCGCGCAGGAAGTGGAAGAGGGGACCCATGCGATCGCCGGCGCTAACCTTGCTAAAAAACACGGGGAGAACGATATCGTGGTTAACGCGATCGCTTCTCACCACGAAGAAGTGGAATGCAATTCGCTATATGGAGTTTTGTTGTGCGCCGCGGACGCGATCAGCGCTTCCCGTCCCGGAGCCCGGGCGGAAACGCTGGATATTTATGTGAAACGTTTGGAAAGCCTGGAAAAGATCGCCAATTCTTTTAAAGGGGTTGAAAAATCCTACGCCCTTCAGGCTGGGCGTGAGGTGCGCGTTCTAGTTGAACCGGGGAAAGTTAATGATGACGAAGCTATTGTCATGGCCCGGGATATACGCAAACGTGTTGAACAGGAGCTCGAATATCCCGGACAGATCAAGGTTATTGTCGTGCGGGAAACGCGGGCCGTTGAATACGCAAAATAAACAAGGCGCTGCGATGGTTTGGGCTTTGGGGAAGCAAGGAAAAAAGCGTTTCAGCGCCGTTTAAAGGGTTTTAATTATGAACATCCTTTGCGTTGGAGATGTGGTCGGTCAGGCGGGACGGAAGATCCTCGAAGACGAACTTCCTAAAATGATGCAGGAATTCGCTTTGGACGCGGTCATTGTCAATGCTGAAAATGCCGCCGGAGGGTCTGGTGTCACGCCAAGGATCGCCAAGCAGTTCTTTCGCGCTGGATGCGATGTGATCACTTTAGGCGATCATGTCTGGGACCGCGAAGAACTTGTTGAATATTTGAAAGAAGAGCCCCGCGTTCTGCGGCCGGCGAACTTTCCGGATGATGCGCCGGGCGCTGGGTCGGTCGTTGTTCAGACGAAGAAAGGCGTGCGCATAGGCGTGTTGAGCCTTTTGGGCAGGGTCTTCGTGAAATACTATACAGATTGTCCTTTTCGCACGGCCGAAAAATGCGTTGCTAAGCTTAAGCAAGAGGCGCAGGTCGTCCTGGTCGATTTTCACGCGGAGGCGACCAGCGAAAAGATCGCCATGGGCTGGTTCTTAGACGGAAAAGTTTCAGCTGTTTTCGGAACCCATACACATATCCAGACGGCTGATGAAAAGATCCTTTCCAAGGGAACGGCTTATATCACGGACCTTGGAATGACAGGCCCGTATGATTCCGTGATCGGCCAAAAAAAGGACAAGATCATTAAAAGGTTTTTGACGGGCCTGCCTGCCCGTTTTGAGGTTGCCAAAGACGATCCGGTCCTTAACGGAGTGATCGTTTCTCTGGATGATCAGACGGGAACCGCCCAAAAGATCGTCCGGATACAAAGGAGGCCCTCATGTCTGCCTGGGACGGATTGAACCGGCGGAAATTTCCGAGAGCGAAATATCCGTGCATGGTGACGTTGTGGCTGGGATCTCAAGATGAAGAGATCTTTTTGACGCACACGGAAAACATCGGAGTTGGAGGGGTTTGTCTGATCTTGAATCAGCGCCTTGAACGGCTGTCTGAAGTGGGCCTCGAGATTGATCTTTTGGATCTTGAAGACCATGTGAAGTGCCGTGGAAAAACGATGTGGGTTGTAGAAAAAAAAGGCAAGGAATCCGGAAGTCCGGCCGCCTATGACGTAGGGATTGAGTTTATCGATATTTGTGCCTCTGACCAGCGAAGGATCCAGACGATCGTTCAGCAGCTTGGCAGATATCCACAGAATAAAGCGTAAAGACATGACCATCAAAACACGATTTGCCCCAAGCCCAACAGGTTTTTTGCATATCGGAGGAGCGAGAACCGCGCTGTTCAACTGGATCTACGCCCGTTCTCAGGGGGGAAGGTTTGTTTTAAGGATCGAGGATACTGACATGGAGCGTTCCAAAGAAGAGTATCTTGAGGAGATTCTTAAAAGTATGACGTGGCTGGGCCTGGAGTGGGATGAATTTTATAAACAGAGCGACCGTTTTGAACTTTATCGGCAGTATGCACAAAAATTGTTGGATGAGGGTAAAGCTTATGCGGACGGACCGGCGGTGATCCTAAAGATGCCGCAGATGCAGTTGAAATTTTTTGACCTGATCCGCGGAGAGGTCGAGTTTGACTCTGAAACGATCAAGGACCAGGTCTTGATCAAATCAGACGGCTCACCGACCTACAGCTTTGCCTGCGTCGTGGATGATGCTTTGATGGAGATTTCGCATGTGATCCGGGGAGAGGACCATATTTCTAATACGCCGAAGCAGCTTGCGATCTATCAGGCCTTGGGTTTTAAGCCGCCGAAATTCGCGCATGTGCCGCTGATCATGGACGAAGAAGGCGGGCGCATGTCCAAGCGAAGCGGCGCGACGGCGGTCAGTGATTACCGCAAGAACGGATTTCTGCCTGAGGCGTTGGTCAATTATTTGATGCTTTTAGGCTGGTCGCCGGGCGATAATCAGGAGATCGTTTCGCTGCAGGCTGCTGTTAAAAAATTTTCGATCAAGAAGGTCAATAAATCCGCGGCCGCTTTTTCCATGAGCAAGCTGAAATGGTTGAACGCGGAATATCTCAAGAAAACGCCGGCCGAAGATCTTGTGGATTTTGTTGCGCCTTTTTTGAAGGAGAAGGGATGGATCAGCGAGGATTATGATAGAAATCGGATTTTAAACATAGTAGAATTGTATCAAAACAGAATGGCGGATATCGAGGAATTTTTACAGCGCACGGCGTATCTGTTCCAGGAAGATTTCGAGGTGCCTCAGGATTTGCGGGAAAGGCTTTTGAGCCAGCAGCAGACGCGTTGTTTTGAAGATTTGGCGAAGGCTTTAGAAACAGCAGAGCCGTTTTCTAAGGAAAAGACTGAAGCGGCCTTTCGGTGCTGCGTTGAGGAAAAAGGGTTAAAAATGTCCGAGGTTGTTCATCCGGTCCGGGTCGCGCTGACCGGAAGCGACGTGGGGCCGGGCCTTTTTGAAACAATGGCAGTTCTTGGAAAACAGAAGACATTACAGAGAATTCAGCTGGCGAGTTTTTAACGAAGGAGCGGGTATGAAACGGTTGGTGTGGGCGGTTTTTTTCCTGTGTTTTGCCGTTGCAGGATGCGCTTCAAGCTCCGGGCAGAAGACACCGCTTGAAAAGGCGGTCGATACGGTCGAAAAGACCGATCATTGGATCCGCGAAAATATGTGGTAATGAAGAGATTTTTGTGTTTTAATTGAAGTTCCTGTTTTAAGATTTTTTGCCCTGTCGTTCAATGGTAGGACACGAGATTCTGGCTCTCGGTATCATGGTTCGAGTCCATGCGGGGCAGTAATTTGATCCGGCCTTCGGCTGCGTTTCGTGCGTGGTCAAGGCCTGATTCTTTTGCGGGCGCCATCCTTAAAGAGCAGCGGGCAAGACAAAAAGCGGGCAGAGGAAACAGGAAATGTGGTTTGTTTATATGCTCAGATGCAAGAACGGGGCCTTGTATACCGGTATTACTAATGATATTCAGCGCCGCTTCAAAGAACACGCGTCGGGGAAGGGCGGCCATTTCACAAAATCCTTCGGGGCTGAAAAAGTTCTGTTTTTTGAAGAACACGCAAATAGATCTTCCGCTTTAAAACGTGAAATCCAGATCAAAACTTGGCCAAGAAACAAAAAGCTGGACCTGATCAGCAAGGATAAGCCGTTATTAAAAGGCGCATAAAGGGCAGGGAAAATTATTTTATGGCTGAACTTTTGAATGACAAACCCCTTGATTTTGTCCGTCAGATCGTTTCTGATGATGTCAGGAACAAAACGCACGAAGGCGTTGTTGTTACCCGTTTTCCGCCGGAACCCAATGGATATCTGCACATCGGCCACGCCAAATCCATTTGTCTGAACTTTGGGATCGCCCAGGAATTCGGCGGCCGTTGTCACCTCAGGTTCGATGACACCAACCCCACCAAGGAAGAGCAGGAATATATCGATTCGATCAAAACGGATGTGCGCTGGCTCGGGTTTGATTGGGGGCGACATGAATATTATGCCTCCGATTATTTTGACCGGCTTCATGCGTTTGCTATTCAATTGATCGAAAAAGGCAAGGCCTATGTCGATGATCTTTCGATGGACCAGATCCGTGAATACCGCGGGACTTTGACCGAACCGGGAAAACCGAGTCCCTTTCGGGACCGGTCCATTCAGGAAAATTTAGCGCTTTTTGAAGGCATGCGCGGCGGAAAATTCAAGGAAGGTGAAAAGGTCTTGCGAGCCAAGATCGACATGGCCTCTCCTAATATTAATATGCGTGACCCGGTTATGTATCGCATCCTGTTCGCGGAGCACCCCCGCACCGGCAGCAAATGGTGTATCTATCCGATGTATGATTTTGCCCATGGGCAGTCCGATTCGATCGAAGGGATCACGCACTCGATATGCACGCTGGAATTTGAGAACCATAAACCGCTGTATGATTGGTTCATTCAGGAGCTGGGGATCTTTCCGTCGCATCAATATGAATTCGCCCGGTTGAATTTAACCTATACGGTTTTAAGCAAGCGGAAACTCCTGGAGCTGGTCAATACGGGAGCGGTGGACGGATGGGACGACCCGCGCATGCCGACCTTGAGCGGGATCCGCAGGCGGGGATACACGCCGGAGGCGATCCGGGAATTCTGCAAACGCATCGGCGTCGCCCGTGTTGACGGCGTGATCGATGTTTCGCTGCTTGAATACTGCCTGCGTGAGGACTTGAATAAACGCGCCCAGCGGGTGATGGTGGTCCTTGACCCATTGAAAGTGGTCATTACCAACTATCCGAAAGATGGGACCGAGCTGCTGGAAGCGGTCAATAATCCCGAAGATGAAGCGGCCGGGATGAGGCGCGTTCCATTTTCACGGGAACTGTATATTGAGAGGGATGATTTTATGGAAAATCCCCCCAAAGATTTTTTCCGTCTGGCCCCGGGACGCGAGGTCCGCCTGCGTTACGCGTATTTTATCCGCTGCGACGAGGTGATCAAGGATGATAACGGCAACGTGATCGAGCTGCGATGCAGCTACGACCCTCAGACCAAAGGCGGCAACGCTCCTGATGGGCGAAAGGTCAAAGGGACCATCCATTGGGTGTCCGCTGCGGAATCAATAGAAGCGGAAGTCCGCCTTTATGATCGGCTTTTTAATGTTGAAGACCCCAATGCCGTTGCTGAGGGACAGGATTTTAAGGCCCATTTGAACTCTCAGTCGATGGTCATCCTCAAAGGCTGCCGCCTGGAGCCTTTTTTAAAGCAGGCCGCATGCGGAATATCCTATCAATTTGAACGGAAAGGATATTTCTGTCTGGACGGCAAGCTTTCACACGGCGGGACGCTTGTTTTTAACCGTACTGTTTCCCTCAAAGATACCTGGGCAAAGATCGCCCAAAAGAACAAAAGTTAAAAATCATGAATATTTTATTTTTGGTCGGCCTGGTGGTTTTTTTAGGGATCATCAGCGGAAAGCTCTTTCAAAAGCTTCACATTCCGCAGGTGGTCGGCTATATTTTATTGGGTGTTATTGTGGGGAAATCATCCTTTCATATTGTTGAAGGACCGACGGTAAACGCCCTCATGACGGTCGTGAATTTCACGCTGGGGATCATAGGCTTCATTATTGGAGGGGAGCTTAAGGCCGATATTTTCAAGCGTTATGGAAAAAGCATTTATGCGATCCTTTTGGGAGAAGGGCTTTTTGCGTTCTTGTTTGTGGCGGTAACGATCAGTCTGATCACGCATAAATTGTATTTGGGCCTGATCTTCGGGGCGATCGCTTCCGCAACCGATCCGGCCTCAACCATGAACGTGCTTTGGGAATACAGGTCCAAAGGGCCGCTGACAACCACGCTGAGCTCCATTGTCGCACTGGATGATGGTTTGGCACTCTTAATTTACGGGTTCGCCGTTGTGTTTTCCAAGGCCCTGCTTGCGAGAGAACAGTTTTCGTTTTTGCATTCGTTCGCGGGGCCGCTGTGGGAGATCGTTCAGTGCCTGCTTCTAGGGGCTATTGCGGGGCTGATCGTTTCTAAAGCGGTGGTGAGGGTGAGAGAGAAGGACCTGGCGGTCGCGTTTATGCTGGGGGCCATCGCGATCGTTGCGGGCACGGCAATGTGGTTCGATCTGGATTTGATCCTGTGTTGCATGGCTTTGGGCATGACGGTTACCAATGTTATCCCAAAGAAAAGCGAAAAGTTGTTTTTTTCCATTAAGGAAATGAGCGTAGCCCTTTATATTTTATTTTTTGTGGTCGTGGGGGCGCAGCTGGACGTGTCGATCTTTCTGAAAACATCCTTGTTTCTTTTGATTTGCGGCTACTTGTTCGCGCGGAGTTTGGGCAAGGTTCTGGGGGCGTATTGCGGCGGCATTGTTTCGCACGCGCGAATGGAAGTTACCCGTTATACCGGTCTCGGACTTTTTACGCAGGGAGGCGTCGCCATGGGGCTGGCCCTTTCGATCGCGCATAACATTTCCTCCATTTCACCGGAAGGTCAGGATGCCAGTATTTTGATCATGAGCGTGGTAACCACGACGACATTCATCGTCCAGTTATTCGGACCATCCTGTGTGAAGTACAGTATTTTTAAAGCGGATGAGGCCTATAAAAATTTGACAAAAGACGATGTGATCGAATCATTGACGGTCAAGGATGTGATGCAGAAGGCTTTTGCTCCGGTCCCGGAATCTGCTCCGCTCTCAGAAGTGATCCGGATCATCAAGAGTGAGGAGGCTCATTATTTGCCGGTCGTTGACGCTCAGAACAAAACCATTGGATCAGTTTCTCTTAACAACATCAAAGAGGCTCTTTTGGAAGAAGAATTGAACAGACTTTTGGTGGCCAGGGACATCGCGGTGCCGGACCGATGGACGATTGCCGAGGATCAGCCGCTTCAGGAGGCCATCAGAATTTTTGAGGAGCGATATCTTGATTATTTGCCAGTCATCAAAAATGAGGGGTCCGGAGAAGTTATCGGGATCCTGGAACACCAGCGCCTGGCAGAAGCGATCAACCGCGAACTGCTTATCCGCCAAAGAGCCGCTGAATAAAGCTTGCCATCCGATAGATTATCGTTATAATATTTAATTGTTAAAAAATTCACGATTAAATAAGCCGGAGCCGCATGAAAAAATTCCCACAGCGTACAGTTACGCGGGCCTTCATGTATTTAAGAGCGCTGGACTCTCTTATTGAGGAAGGCAAGGCGTATGTTTCTTCCGGAGAATTGGCTGCCATGACAGCCCTCACCGATGTTCAGATCCGCAAAGACATTTCAGTTTTTGGAAAGGCCGGAAAGCCCCGCGTCGGCTATGATACGCGCCGCCTGAAACAGCTTTTAGAGGAATATGTTGTTCAGAATGTTGTCCACGTTGTTTTGTTCGGCGTCGGAAACCTCGGCTCAGCCATTTTGCGATATCCGGGATTTCAGGAAGACAAGATCAAGATGGTGGCGGCTTTTGACAGCGATCCAAATAAAGTGGATAAGGCGATCAACGGCATTTCTATTTATTCTTTGGATAAAGCGAAACTGCTGATCCAAAAGAAACATGTGGAGATCGGGGTGATCGCCGTGCCGAAACAGGCCAGTCAACAGATCGCAGATCTTCTTGTCTCTTGCGGCATCCAGGGGATCGTGAATTTTTCACCGACCACGATCACTGTTCCTAAGGGGATCTTTGTTAAGAATATCGATCTCGCGGTCGAATTCTTGTCGCTGTTCTGGGATATGAACGCTAAGAAAGCCCCCCGTTATGCATGATGCTTTGGTCAAAAACCGGTCAAAGTAAAAACAAAGAGGTCATAAAAAACAATTTATAGAAGTCACGGAACAAAGATTCATTCACAAAAGACCTCGAAGGACGCTTTATAACAAAGGAGGTTGCGTTGAGATCGAACCAAGAAAAGACGGCGGCCCAGCCTGCACAGGCAGCGGGATGCTGTTGCAAGGGATCAACGGAAGACGAGCTGATGTCCCGTCTTGACGAGATCATTGATGAATACGCCACAATCGACGGAGCGCTTGTTCCGGTCCTGCAGATCGCCCAAAATTTATTCGGATACCTTCCCAAAACGGTTTTAAAGCATATCAGCAAACGTTTGAACATCCCTTACAGCCAGGTTAGCGGCGTTGTGTCCTTTTATTCTTTTTTTTCGACGACCCCGCAAGGAAAGAACGTTGTGCGCGTGTGTTTAGGCACGGCCTGTTATGTCCGTGGCGGTAAAGAGGTCCTGTCCGCGATGCAAAAGGCGTTGGGAATCAATGTCGGAGAGACAACAGAGGACCGTGTATTCTCCTTGGAAGTGGGACGGTGCTTCGGCGCTTGCGGGCTGGCCCCGGTGGTGATGATCAATGACAATGTCCATCAGCGGGTAAAACCGACCAAGATCCGTGAACTATTGAGCCCTTACCGAGAGGCCAAAGAGGAAGGGAAGGAGGACAAGGGATGTTAAATAAGAAAATTTCATCTGTCAGTGATCTGGATCAGGTTCGAGCTGACGCGGCCGCGGCTAAGGCGCAGCGTATTCGTTATAAAGAGGTCTTAGTGTGCGCCGGCGGAGGATGCATCGCCAGCGGGTCTTTGAAGATCAAACAGAAACTGCAGGAGAAGATCAAGGAGGCCGGACTTTCGGTGGACGTGGTGGAGACCGGCTGCCTGGGCCCCTGCGCAAAAGGCCCGGTCATGGTCATTAATCCCGGCAGGGTCTTTTATGAGAACGTGTCTTTGGACGACGTCGATGAGATCTTCAGCTCTCATATCCAGAACGGTCAGGCGGTGGAACGTTTGCTGCACCGCAACGCCGGAAACGAACAGCCGGTCGTTAAGATGGACGATGTGGATTTTTTTAAAAAACAGACCAAGGTCGTGTTGCGAAATTGTGGCGTTATCGATCCGCATGAGATCGAGGATTATATCCGCGTCGATGGATATCAAGCTTTGGCCAAAGTCCTGAAAACAATGTCGGAAGAGCAGGTCATAAACGAGGTCAAGCAGTCCGGCCTTCGCGGAAGGGGCGGGGCTGGATTTTTGACCGGGTTGAAGTGGGAACTCACCCGTAAAGCGCAAGGAGAACTGAAATACGCCATTTGCAATGCCGATGAAGGGGACCCGGGCGCGTTCATGAACCGCAGCGTGCTGGAAGGAGATCCTCATAGTTTGATCGAAGGCATGGCGATAGCGGCTTTTGCGATCGGCGCCAGGCAGGGCTATGTCTATGTGCGGGCGGAGTATCCTTTGGCCGTTTCCCGTTTAGGCCATGCGATCGAGCAGGCTCGGGAGGCGGGGCTTTTAGGAGAGAATATTTTAGGAACCGGTTTTTCGTTTAATTTGGAAATTCGTATGGGGTCCGGGGCGTTTGTTTGCGGTGAGGAGACCGCTCTTATGGCATCCTTGGAAGGAAAGCGCGGCGAGCCCCGACCGAGGCCGCCGTTTCCGGCGCAGAAAGGGCTTTGGGGAAAGCCCAGCCTTTTGAACAATGTGGAAACCTATGTGAATGTTCCGGCTATTATTTTAAAAGGCGCGGGCTGGTATGCTTCCATGGGGACGGAAAAAAGCAAGGGCACCAAGGTTTTTGCCCTGGCCGGAGCGATCAATACCGCTGGGCTGGTAGAGGTCCCGATCGGGACCCCGCTAGGCGAATTGATCTATGATATAGGCGGAGGGATCAAGAACGGCAAAGCGTTCAAGGCGGCCCAGATCGGAGGACCGTCGGGAGGATGTATCCCTAAGCAGCATCTGAATGTCCCATTGGATTATGACACGCTGGTGGAGCTCGGCGCGATCATGGGTTCCGGCGGGTTGATCGTGATCGATGATGACGCGTGCATGGTGGATGTGGCCAGGTTTTTTCTTGAATTTGTCCAGGAGGAATCCTGCGGCAAGTGCGTCCCCTGCCGTGTTGGGTCGAAGCGTATGTTGGAAATGCTGGAAAAGATCTGCCAGGGAAAGGGAGAGCCGGAAGACATTGATAAACTTTTTCAACTAGGGCTTCAGATCAAGGATGCGTCATTGTGCGGGCTGGGATACACCGCGGCCAATCCGGTGCGTTCGACCTTGCGCCATTTTCCGGAAGAATATGAAGGGCATATCCGTGATAAACATTGTATAGCCGGGGTTTGTCCGGACTTGGTCCGCGCCCCATGCCAGAGCGCTTGTCCGGCGGGCGTCGATGTTCCGGGATTCGTTTCTTTGACAGGAGAGCAGCGGTATGCTGAAGCGCTGAAACTTCATCGGGAACGCAATCCGTTCGCGGCGGTTTGCGCCCGGGTCTGTTTTCATACCTGTGAAGACAAATGCCGGCGGGCCACCCTGGATTCGGCGGTGTCGATCCGCGGCGTGAAGAGGTTTATGGTCGATCAGGAGATCGTGGTCCAGACGCCAGAACTGCAGCTCAGCGATGAGAACGCGAAGAAGAAGATCGCGATCGTCGGGGCGGGGCCTGCCGGGCTGTCTTGCGCGTATTTTCTTGCCCGTTTGGGATATAAGCCCAAAGTTTTTGAAAAAGAGGTCAGACCGGGAGGGATGCTGGTTCAGACGATCCCGGCATACCGGCTTCCACGGGAAACGCTGGCCCGGGAAATACGCATGATCGAACAATTAGGCGTTGATATCGAAACCGGTAAAGCGCTAGGCAGGGACTTTACGGTCGCCGATCTTAAAGCGCAAGGCTATCAAGCGGTCTTTATTGGAGTTGGCGCGCCTGAAAGCGCCCGTCTGGGGGTTGACGGAGAAGATGCCCAGGGAGTTGTAGATGCTCTGGAATTCTTGAGGATGTATAATATCCGCGGTTCTGTTCCGGTCGGTAAAAAGGTCGTCGTGATCGGCGGCGGAAACGCGGCCATTGATGCGGCCCGCAGCGCTTTGCGTTTGGGAGCGGAGACGGTGACCATTATTTATCGGCGGGGCCAGAGCGAGATGCCGGCCTACGCGGAGGAGATCGAAGAGGCCCTGCATGAAGGGGCAACGATCCTTCCTTTGACGCACCCAATAGAGATCCGAAAAAATGAGCAGGGCTGGGTTCGAGGCCTGAAATGCGTGAAGATGAAGCTGGGGGATTTTGACCAGACCGGCCGCCGCAGGCCAACGGCTGATCAGCAGGATTTGTTGGAGATCGAAGCGGACCAGGGCATTATTGCTATTGGCCAATCTTTAGATGCGGCCAAGGTCTCTAAAGGCACAGATCTTCGTATTTCAG
>ERZ795055.551-NODE-551-length-35392-cov-7.829244_pt1 | contig 35392 bp, 32 predicted proteins | sample MGYA00375139_ERZ795055 | MGnify/ENA primary metagenome ERZ795055 (study PRJEB30184, sample SAMN05720283) | anaerobic digester metagenome | isolation source: active sludge of municipal wastewater-treating anaerobic digesters | place: USA | collected 2015-01-23 ... | reverse complement strand
TAGTTATTCAGACTTCTCAGATCAATTTTGGGATCAATACTATAATTATCTCTTTACTGGTGGTGACGGTGTATTTGGCGGTTATGGAGGTGGTAATTATTCGATGACATTTACTTGGCATACACTTGAAGATAATCCCCGCAGCAAAGTAGATTATGAAAGGTTAGAGCTAACTATATACCCTTCAATAAAAGTTGAACATTCTGCAACCATGCAGATGTCATTCGATAATGATCTATTTAATAACTTGGGAGGATACTCTATTCAAGCAAACAATACAGCATATGGATTAGGTTTAACTTCAGGCATGTATAGTGAGGCAACAAGAGGCCTAACTACAACAACATCAACCATAGCTGGAGAGGCACAGGCTGCAAAAGTTCTGGGTAAAATAGCAACTGCTGCAAAATGGACAGGATATGTTGGAAATGCGCTAAATATAGGTGCCAATTATGTAAATGTTTATAATAACCCTTCAGCTGCTAATTATGCGAGATTAGGGGTGAGTGGATTTGCAGTAGGTCTTAATTTAGTAAATTTCCTTGTTCCGGGTCTTGGTACTGGTTTATCACTTGTAGTATCTACTGTTGATATGATGGGTGGTTTTAATTGGTTATATAACAGTTTAGAGGAGAATAAAATTCCTTAAAATGAGGACATTAAAATATATTTACTACAAAATATTATTAATGCATTCAAGAGGTGAAGATAGTAATACTTCGGCAGGATTAGCAGTGATTACAATTAGTGTAATATTCTTCACTAATATTTTTACAATTGGAGCTTTTTTAAGAAAAACAGACATTTTACCTCGATTTATAAACAATCCAAGAGATGGTGTTTTATTAATGGTTGCTATATTGATAATCGATTATTTTCTTTTTATGTATAAGAGAAAGTATCTTAGTATTAAGGAGATGTTTGTTGGTGAAAGTAAACGAAAAAAAATTATTGGAGGTACACTTGTTGTTGTATACTGCTTTCTTTCCTTCATCCTTTCATTAGCATTGGCGGCATATAAACCTGGCAAAATATAAAAGAACAACCTAAACTGTTTTTTTTTAGTGCAAATTGTTTAATCTTTCCCTTAGTAAAAAAGGCATCAATTAACCTTTTAATAACAGCACGATCTGTATCGTTCATCTGTTCCACTGCTTTGAATTGTTGGAGCAGCTCGGTATCCCTGAGAGCCGATTTGGCTTTTTCATAGGTATCACCGTTAATGAGATAATCAACGGTAGTATTCAGCGCATCTGCATTTTTTTCAGTACCTCGGCCGGCGGCTGGGTATTCTTTGTCTCATACCTTCCGATCTGTGCATATGACACCTCAGCAGCGTTTGCCAGGTCAGTCTGCGATAGGTTCTTCTTTTTCCTGAGTGTCTTACCCCCCAAAAAAAATAGCTGGACATAATTTGAAAAACAAATCAGGTCTGATTAAATTTGGGAACCATGACATTAACACGAAGAAAGTTTACACCTGAAGATCGGTTGTCGATACTTCAGGAAGGAGAACGTGAAGGACACGCTGCGACAATTAGAAAGTACCATTTGGCGCCTTCTCTGTATGCCCGCTGGAAGCGTAAATATCTCAATGAAGGCATTTACGGTTTAAAGGATAAGCACAAGAAGTCAGATCCTGCACTGCAGGCATTGGAGCTTGAGAATGAGCGTTTACGGCGTATCATTGCGAAACAAGCCCTGGAGATCGAGGTAAAAACAGAGCTTTTAAAAAAAACTCCTATCGGATCGAAGACAAGATGAGTGTTATAAATCAGTATCAGAATCATACGACTAAGACTGAGCTGTTTAAATGGGTAGACTTCCCCAGGAGCAGTTATTATTACAAGCCTTCAAATAATCCCAAGGGTATTGCCCCAAGCACTTCAACAACTAAGAGAGATGGAACGACAGTCAGCAATGAATCAGTTGTTGAGGAGATTAAAAAGGTTCTCAGTGGGGAGTTTGTCTGTTATGGGTATCAGAATGTAACAGCGGAACTCAGGGCTATGGACTATATCATCAATCACAAGAAGGTGTACCGTTTAATGGATGAGAGTAAGCTTCTGCTGGGCAAAGTAATAAGCACCCATGGCAAAAGGGATTTTGTGAAGTTCCGTAAGATAACAGCCAGTCGTCCGATGGAGTATCTGTGCCTGGACTAAAAGTATGTATGGGTCAGAGGAGAGAAGAGAAATTACTACCTCCTTTCAGTCATGGACGTTTATACCCGCCGTATTGTGGGGTACATATATCAGAGCAGCATTAGGAAAATAGACGTTATTAAGCTGCTTGGACGCCTTCATCTGTTGTACGGACTGAAAGGAGTATTTGTAAGAAATGACAATGGATCTCAGTTCATTGCAAATATGGTCAGGCAATATCTCCGTAGCCTGGAGGCTCATCAGGAGTTCACTCATATTGCAACACCTGAGGAGAACTCATATATTGAAGCGTTCCACAGTATACTTGAGCGGGAGGTCATTCAACGTTTTGATTTTGAAAGCTATTACGAGTCAAAACAGACTTTGTCAGCATACATGGATTTTTACAACAACAAGCGGCTTCACGGCAGCTTGAAAAGAAGAACACCAATGCAGGTGTGGAATGAATACTACCAGTCATTATCAACCGATAAGCAACTTTCAGCGGAAGTATCGGAGGATATGTCAAGAGTGTCGGAGCCAGCCGACACTCGTCTTGCTCTTGACAGATCCGAAGATACGGCTAGCTTTGATTATCGGTTGATGAATGAAAACAACACTGAAAAAGTACTATCTTCATTTAATAAATCTGTCCAACTTATAGGGGGTTAAGACACTGTCAGCATAGAATGATTGTAAGCAACTGGCTCTTTGAAGTTCCCTCAGGGCAAGGGATTCCAAATTATACCGAGAGGAGTAGATTTCTCGATGGAGCTGGTTATGTTACTGATGTTGCGGGATATGCAGCTGGAATAATTTTAATCGCCATCTCTCCGTTCACAGCTGGAAGCACTGCTGCAGTTGGAGGTTACATCATTGCTGGCACTTCGGCTGTTGATATTGCGGGAGATATTGGACTATATATTTATGGGAGAAACAGATGATGGCTAACTTGTGGTTGTTTCATTATGCAATGATACAAAAACTGGCAAGGAAAAGGTATAAGAATTTTCCTGATCAAATGGCTCTTTCGGCTTTTACCTTTGTATGCATTATATCTATATCTCTTTTTGCGATTTTTGTCGATAAAGATTGGTTGTCAAGTTTGTATAATAGAAGCCCAAGATTGCCAATTGGCCCTATCGCCAGCAGTATTATAATGATTCTAATTCTTCCGTTTTATGCTTATATTTCATCTAAATTCCTAATAAAAGATAAGCTAAATAAACTCAGGAAAACAGTAATACTCAAGAATAAGATTAAACGCGTATATAGTATAATCTATGTCTGTTTCATATTTTTCCTATTTGCTTTGGGAATTACTTCTATTCTTTTATCATTTCCGGTTTATTAGATACAGAAAAATGGATAATAAAACGCCCTAATCATAAGGCAAGGACTCACAGATTAAATCTGGCTACATTATCTTTTTTTCTATGCCAGATATACTGAAAATAGAATATCTCCTACTTCGGATTGTATTTTGCCCCTGCCAGTATCGCCTGGCAATCGGTCATTGACATAAGCTCCTCCATGGTTACATCCGGATTATTGTTCATGTACCTCTCGATGATTCTGAAACCGGTCCATACAACTGCCCTGCCCGGCGATTCCTCGGTGAAATAACTGGTGAAAGGAGCTTCACCGGTGAACTTGCGGATCATGAAGCCATCAGTTGAAAAAAGAAGGTCCTTGCTCAGAAGATACTCCCACATCATCCCCTCACTTTCCTCGCAGAAATCCATCTGTCTGCCCGTAAACCCGAAAAGTACCGTGTCAGCAAGCTCAGGCATCATCCGCCTGGTGAAATAAACCAGCTTGGACTCATGTAGCATTGAGTTAAGAAGCGTCTTCGTCCCGTACCCGGCTGAGTTGTAATCCCACTCCGTTGCGGCCCATGCATACATGCAGTCGGAGACGGCATAATCAGGTGTCATCTTGCGAGCCTGGTAACCGTATATGCCAAGTGAAGGATAATAAGCACATCCGGCACCCAGGTACCGGTCAAGACTAACCATCAGCAGGGAGTCATCAACGATGATACTGTTGTTGAATACCGAGATGCATGTAATAACCTGCGGCACAACCCTGTCAGGAAAGTAGTATTTGTAATGCCTGAATGCGTTCTCAAGCTCCTTCTGCAGCCGTTGCGTGTTCGGCCATACTTTCTTCACCGTATCCCACAGATCAAGGTTGCGGAGGTCGGTGGCAAAGAGGACAAAAGCCGAATTCCACCGCTCGTCTGACGGATCACCCAGCCCGATGACCGTGCTGTAGGTATCAAGTGCCTTCCCGTATTCAATCTTCAGCGAATCAGCCCTGGCTGCCATCTCGTTCGGCGGAGTGCTGAAAATCTCACTCCCGAGGTCCCTTATCCGAAGATCAAGCTCTGTCCCTGACACGTTAACCCTGTAGGGATCACGGCGGCATGATGCTGAAAACACGGTTATCAGCGCCAGGGCCATGGCAGTGATTATTCTGGCAGCATGGGTCATACAGTCTGTAATGTATTGTTTGCAGTACAAAATAAGGACATTTATTTATAATTTTAGCCCGGCTAAGACTGAGAAGATGAAAAGAGTAATCAACCGGACGGTATCAAGGATACTGATTCTTGTACTTATAGCAGCGCTGCCCGCACGGGCCATCGCGCAGGAACTTGTATTCGTGGTCCACGCTGACCCCGTGATTTCATGGATGGGCTCAAATGAGTCGGAATATGTCAGTGAAGGGGCACGGGCAGGATTCGACATCGGGCTCAACGTGCTGCATTACTTCGCCGAGAACTACGCCATCTCATCAGGCATCAGCTTCATCTCAGCCGGAGGAAGGCAAAGCGCTTCCGAAAGCCATACAATGGTGTTCAACAACCTGACTCCCCCGACCATTCCTGCCGGTGATGAGATGAAGTATAACCTGAAGTACATGAATATCCCGGTAGGGATACGCCTTCAGACAAACCAGGTGGGTTACCTGACATATTACACTGACCTCGGGTTTGACCTGAGGTTACTCCTCAAGTCAACCGTAGACCTGCCTACTCTCCAGATCTTTGATGAAAACGCCAAAAATGAAGTATACGGAATGAACGCCGGCTGGCACATCGGAGGAGGAGTTGAATACGAACTCGGCATTGACGCCTCACTGATTGCAGGCCTTACCTACGCGCAGGACTTCTTCGACGTCACAAAGGACCTGAAGGACGTGAACCAGCACCCTGACAGGTCAGGGCTGAGGATGTTCAGGATCAGGCTCGGATTAAAGTTCTGACTTTCAGGCCATGAAGGTTGCCCTCGCACAGCTGAGCTATATCCCCGGTGACATAACCTATAACAGCAGTAAGATTCTCTCGGCCATCGAAGAGGCACGCCGGCAGGGAGCTGACCTTGCGGTCTTTTCCGAGCTGGCTGTAACAGGCTACCCTCCCCTTGACCTGCTGCTGCGAAGTGACATCATTGACTCGTCAATGGCCGCAATCCGCGAAATTGCAACCCACTGCAACGGGATAGCCGCCATTGTGGGAGGACCCTCACCCAACACCGGTGAATACGGAAAAAGCCTCCACAATTCGGCTTTCTTCCTGCATGAGGGAAAGATAGAAGCGGTTGTGAACAAGACATTGCTGCCCACCTATGACATCTTTGATGAAGACAGGTATTTCAAGGCAGGAAACACATTCCGGCCGGTGGAACTCAACGGTCAGAAGATTGCAGTTACAATCTGTGAAGATATCTGGGACGAGCAGCCATTCGGCGACAGGGGTCTGTGGCGCCTCTACAGCGTCTCACCCCTGGATGAGGTAATGAAGGAACATCCCTCACTCATTATAAACATTGCCGCCAATCCATTCTCACACAACCGGCTCAGGGTCAGGGAGGAAGTATTTATCCGCAATGCCAGGGAATACAGGGTGCCGCTGATCTCAGTCAACCAGACGGGAGGGTATACCGAACTCATCTTTGACGGCTCCTCCGTTCTCATCGATGCGGACGGAACCATAATCGACAAACTGGGATTCTGCACCGAAGAGGTCAGGACAGTTGAGATACCGTCACCGGGATATGACATGAGCAACCACTCCTGCCCTCCCCCGCTTCCTGATGATATGACAGGCCTCATCCACCGCGCCCTTATTACCGGGATACGCGATTTCTTCTTAAAAGGCGGGATGAAAAAAGCGATCATAGGCCTCTCAGGCGGTATTGACTCTGCAGTGGTGACTGCCCTTGCAGCAGAAGCCCTGGGGCCGGAGAACACCCTCGCTGTGCTGATGCCGTCAGTCTATTCATCCGAACACTCAGTGTCCGACTCGGTAAAGATGGCAGCTGACCTCGGTGTACCTTACAATATTGTTAGCATCGAGGAAGCGCGCCAGGCATTGGAAAAAACCCTTCAGCCGTTCTTCGCCGGAAAGGCGCCTGATGTGACCGAGGAAAACATTCAGTCAAGGCTCCGCGCCGTGATACTCATGGCCTTCGCCAATAAATTCGGGTATATGCTTCTCAATACCTCGAACAAGAGCGAGGCTGCTACCGGTTACGGAACACTCTACGGAGATATGGCGGGAGGCCTCTCCGTAATAGGTGACCTGTACAAGACAGAAGTGTACCGTCTTGCCAGGGAAATAAACAGTCACGCGGAGATTATACCCCCTGCAATCATTTCTAAACCCCCGTCGGCAGAACTTAAGCCTGACCAGTTCGATACTGACTCACTGCCCCCTTACGGCCAGCTTGACCCGGTCCTGTACAGGCATATCGACCTTGAGTGGCCCGCTGACCGGATCATTGCTGACGGATTTGACAGTGAGCTTGTTGATAAGGTCATAAGGCTGGTTCGCACCAGCGAATTCAAGAGAAAACAGACCCCGCCAATACTCCGGGTTTCATCAAAAGCTTTCGGCACCGGCCGGAGGATACCAATTATCGCTGCCCGCCATTGACACTATCCCCTGACTCTCAACTATCTGAATGATAGTGTGTTAAAAAACGTTAATTTTCCCTTTTATATGCTTTTTTAATATCTTTGTACATGTTGTTAAACATAAGGGGAAATGTTTTATACAAACCAGTATCTTGAACAATGCATTGAAGGTCCGTTTTCACTTTTCAGGGAGCTCCCGGACAGGGAAAAGGAGTTCCTGTTACAGGATCATTCATGCATTACGTTGAAAAAGGGGGAATTGATTTTTCACGAGGGTAACAGGCCTGCGGGGCTTTACTGCCTGGCATCCGGTAAGGTCAAGGTATACAAGGAGGGAATAGGCGGACGCGAGCAGATAATCAGAATGGTCAGGCCGCAGGGTCTGCTGGGGTTTGCGGCTTTCATAACCGGGAACACCTACTCTGCATCGGCCGTGGCTATCGAAGATTCAGGGATATGCCGCTTTGACAGGGATCCGTTCATGAAGCTTATAAAACGCAACCCGGATCTCTCAATGAAGCTCATGAGGATGATGGCAGTGGAACTTTCCTTTTCTAACGGGAGAACCATATCACTGACCCAGAAGCATATACGTGGACGACTGGCTGAATCACTGCTTGTGCTGCGCGACACCTACGGGGTGGAGAATGACGGCCGGACAATCAGGGCTTACGTCTCACGCGAAGATCTTGCCTGTTTCTCAAACATGACAACCTCAAATGCAATCCGAACGCTCTCGATGTTTGCATCCGAATCTGTAATTGCGCTTGACGGGAAAAAGATCAGCATTGTTGATCAGTCAAGACTTGAAAAGATAAGCCAGCTCGGCTGATTATTCGTTGACGTAAATCCTTTTGACCCTATGTGGTATTGAGGTAAGAATTTCGTACGGTATTGTATTGCACAGGGCGGCTACTTCATCAATTGAGATGTTTGCACCAAACACCTCGGTTTCATCGCCCGGCTTTACATCCATGCCCGTTACATCAGCCATGCACATATCCATGCAAATGCTTCCGATGATTGGCACCCTGCGTCCCCTTATGAAAAGACTGCCCTTCCCGTCACCCAGTTCCCTGCTCAGTCCGTCGGCGTAACCTACGGGTATGACTGCTATTTGTCTTTCATGGTCAGAGGCACCCCGGCAGCCATAACTGACCGGATCACCTGCGGGAACCGTTCTTACCTGTGAAACGGCAGTCACAAACCTTCCGGTATTCATGAGGGTCACACCTTCATAACGGCCTATCCCGTACAGGCCTATTCCCAGTCTGACCATATCAAACTGGTATTCCGGGAAGCGGGATATACCGGAGGAGTTGAGCAGATGAAGCCAGAAGGGGTAACCGAGAGCTTTCTGAAGCTTCCCGGCGGCATCCGTCAGGAGCCTGGCCTGCCGGTGCGTAAAATCGTTATGAGCCGGATCATCACTGGCCGCCAGGTGTGAGAATAATGATACCACCTTCAGATGCTGCTGCCCTGCCAACCTGCCGGCAAGTTCATCAAGGTCATTTATGTCAAATCCAAGCCTGTGCATCCCGGTGTCAAGTTTTATATGAACCGGGTAATGGAGCAGACCGTATCTCCTGGCAGCTGAGGCAAAGGCCGAAAATGACTCCATGCTGTAAATCTCAGGCTCCAGGCTGTTGTTAATCATCAGCTCCATCACGCTCTCATCAGGATTCATGACCATTACCGGTGAAGTTATACCCTCCTCCCTGAGGGCAACGCCTTCATCCGCGTAGGCAACCGCAAAATACCTGACACCGTTGTATTCCAGGAGCGATGCAATTTCTGCTGAACCGGAGCCGTAGGCAAATGCCTTTACCATTGCAATCATTCCCGTTCCCGGCTTCAGCAGATGCCGGAACTCATTCAGGTTATGGACCACGGCATTCATGTTTATCTCCAGGCGTGTCTTGTGAAGTTGCCTCACCAGGAGACCACTGATACGCTCAAGACCGAATACCCGTGCACCTTTAATGAGGATCGTTTCGTCCCTGAACTGCAGAGAGCGAATGGCGTCAGCACATTCAGAAGTAGTGCCATAGAACAGTGATCCTGCCGGGAATTCCGCCCCATTGCGTGAAAGTGCCTCACCTATCCCGATAAAACGGTCAATTCCCGCATTCCTTACAGATGACGCAACACCTTTGTAAAGTTTCTTTTCGTCTCCGCCAATCTGCCTGAAATCGGACAGGATGAGGGTTGTCTTTCCCCTTGAATGCGTTCTGAGAAAGTCAAGCGCCATCCCGAGAGATGCAGGATCTGAGTTATAGTAGTCTTCTATCAGTGTACAACCGTTAATGCCCCGTTTTGTCTCCATGCGCATTGCCACAACAGGAAGTTCAGAAATACCCTTTGCAATAACCTCCACGGGTATTTTCTCTGTAAGGCAGCAGGCAATGACTGAGATTGCGTTCTCCGCCGAAGCACGGTCTGCAAATTGAATCACTGCCTCAAATGATTCGTCTGTTGTAGTACATCGCAGAACCTGGCCGCCTTCACCCTTTTCAGCAACCTCAACTGACAGACAGGCATCCGGCTGTGACAGTGACCAGGTAAAGAGTGGAACATCATGATAGCTGGATGCAAGTTCTTTTCTTATAATACTGTCGTCCGCACTGCAGATTACAAGACCTGCCCCTGATGCAAGCCGGAGCTTTTCGGCAGCTATTGCTTCCCGGCCGTCGAAATTTTCGCCGTGGGCGTCACCTATATTTGTGATAATAACAGTGTCAGGTTTTATTATGCGTGCCAGCTTCTCCATTTCGCCTGGCCTGGAGATGCCGGCTTCGATGACGGCAACCTCATAGCGGTCATCGATATTCATCAGGGAGAGCGCCACACCCACCTGTGAGTTGTAGCTTTTGGGACTCCGTATTACGCTTTTAACATTGCTCATGACACCCGCAAGCCATTCCTTGACTATTGTCTTGCCGGTGCTTCCGGTTACGGCAATTACTTTGCCTCTGAAGCTATCGCGGCGCCACTTTGCAAAAGAATGCAGGGCTTCAATGGTATCATTCACCACAACAAAACAGGCGCCCGGCATCTCCTGATGACCGGAAGGAAGAGTTTCAGCAAGAAACAGTCTGACACCCCTTGCATATTGCTGGTCAATGAATTTATTACCGTCGTGATTGGGTCCCCGCAGGGCAATGAAAAGAATATCAGGACCCGCCCCAGGCGCCCTGCTGTCAATCATGACTCCGGTGACTCTCAGAGTGTCATCTCCCGTAAGCGATCCGCCTGTAATGTGTGCCAGTTCCCGGGCCCCGAGTATCACCTGTTTACAGCCTTTATGTAACACGAGCGGCACAGCGGCTCATAGATGTCCTTCTCACCAAGCACAACCACCTTGTCGCTTTTAATCTTGCGGTGAGAATAATTCGCCAGGTTGCCGCATCTGACACAGATGGCGTGCACCTTGCTTACATACTCTGCAACGGCCATAAGGGCAGGAATAGGGCCGAACGGCCTTCCCGAGAAATCCATGTCAAGACCTGCCACAATAACACGGGTGCCGTTATCTGCAAGCATTGTACAAACCTCGATAAGGCTGTTGTCAAAGAACTGGGCCTCATCTATTCCCACAACCTCAACGCCCGAGGCAAGGAGAAATATGCTTGAAGCATTCTCCACAGGAGTAGACATGATAGACTTCTCATCATGTGACACAACCTTGTCTTCGGAATATCTCGTATCCACGGCAGGCTTGAATATCTCAACCTTCAGGCCTGCAAACATTGCCCTGCGCAGCCTCCTTATCAGCTCCTCGGTCTTGCCGGAGAACATTGACCCGGCTATAACTTCCACTGATCCGCGCTTGCCGGCATGGTCAACCGAATTTTCGAGAAACTCCATACTTCAGATTGTAATTGACCCGTTCAACAGAGTGGAATGATTAAATCGGATCCGAAAAACTATTATTGATTACTTTTGCAAAATAAAGAAAACGGTAATAATTAAAAAAACAAAGCGAGATGGATTTCCTGAAAGCTGTCAACATTATTGGAAGGGATCTGGAGGAGGCGTTGACGTTGCTGGAACAGCTCTCTGACTTATCAGGATCAGATAAGGCTGAAATAGAACTTGCCAGGTCACGCGTAAGAAGCGCTGCGGACATGGTCAGGTTGTTGCCTTCACTGACCCATGCAGACGAAAAGAAAACGCAGGCGGCTCCCCCCATAGCCACGGAACCGGAGAAGACGGAGCAGGTAACAACCAACCTGCCAGCCGATGAGCCTGCCAGGGTAGAGCAGGCAGAAATGATTATTGAAACAAACGGCATGACGGAGAAAGCACCTGAGGCACATCCTGCCCCAACACAAAAATCCCAGGAGCAATCAAAGGCAATCCTGGCTGACCGCTTCTCATCCGGCAGCACCCTTGGCGAAAAGATACAGACAGAGAAGAAGGAGGAGGTTAATTCAACCGTAATGCACAGGAAGCCAATCACCGATATTGCTGCAGCAATCGGCATAAATGACAGGTTCTACTTCATCCGCGAGCTCTTCAGCGGTGATGCACTGGCATACGGTGACACAATCAAACGGCTGAACGCGGCAGCATCTCTCGGCGAGGCAATGAGAATCCTCGACGAAAGCACAGTTATGGGCTCCGACCCGGCTGCACAGTCCTCCTTCGTCGATGTAGTAAGAAGAAAATTCAGCCTGCATGTCTAGACTGATCCTGGTGCCCACCCCCATCGGCAATCTTGGTGATATCACCATCCGTGCCCTGGAGGTGCTGAAATCGGCCGGCCTTGTCCTTGCCGAAGACACCAGGACCACAAGGATACTTCTTGACCACTATGGGATAAGTGTCCCGCTCCGTTCACACCATAAATTCAATGAGCACCGCAGCCTCGAGGCTGTTTGTGACGCCATTGAGTCAGGGACGGTAACAGCGCTTGTCTCAGATGCAGGCACCCCCGGCATCTCTGACCCCGGCTTCCTGCTGGTTCGCAGGTGCCTCGAGAGGGATATCCCGGTTGAGACACTTCCCGGCCCCACCGCCTTCGTACCTGCACTGGTATGCTCCGGACTGCCTTCAGACCGCTTCTGCTTCGAGGGATTCCTGCCTCAGAAAAAAGGGAGACAGAAAAGGCTTTCGGCCCTTGTCTCGGAAGAAAGGACAATGATCTTTTATGAATCACCATTCCGGATTGTAAAAACCCTTGAGCAGCTTGCCGCTGCGATGGGAGATGACAGGAAGGCTTCAGTCTCCAGGGAAATAACAAAGAAATTCGAGGAGACCCTTCGCGGTACCCTTGCCTCGCTTGCTGAACACTTCCGCACAACCGCTCCAAGGGGTGAGTTTGTAATCGTGGTGGCAGGCTCTTCACTGAAGGACCATTCAGCAGAAACAGAATAAAGATGTACGGCAGGAGACAAATTCCGGATGCTCTTTCTTCCTTTTCGTTCAATACGCCAGATGGCTTCCTCCGGGGAACAAGGATGCTCATTCTTTTTGCGTTTCTTCTCTTCCCTTCCATTCCGGTCAGTTCCCAGGTATTACGCGGCAGGATAACTGACAGCAACGGGTCTCCAATGCCTTCCGCCTCTGTCTATATAGCTGAACTTCGCCAGGGTACCACCTCCAATAACGAAGGCTGGTACGAGATTTCCCTCCCTCCGGGTAATTACACTGTTAACTACCAGTTCCTCGGGTACGTTCCGGTGACCAGGGACCTGAAAATCACAGGAGAAGGAATCACAACAGACATCAAACTGACCGAGCAGCTCTTCGAGATTCCGCCGGTCAGGGTATCAGCATCAGGAAAAGATCCGGCATATTTCATCATGCGCAAGGCAATAGGCATGGCACCCTACCACCTTAACCAGGTTAAAATGTGGAAAGCAGAAGTCTACATAAAGGGTGGCGGCAGCGTTGACAGGATTCCCGAAATGCTTAAACGGAGGATGAAGATCGATTCGAATGGCGATGACCTGAAGGAGGGGAGGTACTATTTCACCGAGTCGGTCAACATGATAACATTCACCGCTCCTGACAAATACGAACACCGTGTTATTTCGGCCAACTCAAGCGAAGATCTGACACAAGGGCAGACCTCCCCGATGGATTTCATAGAGGCCAGTTTCTACCAGCCGGTGCTGGCTGAAATAGCAATATCACCCCTGGCGCCGAATGCATTCTCTCATTATCTCTTCACCTTCATGGGCTCATCGTCGCAGGGAGACTATGTGATTGACAAGATCAGCGTAACACCTCGCCGGAAGAGCCAGCAGCTCTTCACCGGGGTTATATACATCGTGGAAGACCTGTGGGCCATACACTCCCTCGACCTTACAAATGAAAACATGGCCGGACGCATAAGAGTCAGGCAGGTTTACACACCGGTGGAAGACGGCATCTGGATGCCTGTCAGCCATGAGTTTAATGCTGATATTTCAATTATCGGAGTAAAAGCCAGGGCTGCGTACACCAGCGCAGTCAAATACATTGAAGTAGAGCCTGACCGGATGCTCCGGCGGCCACCTGCATATGAAACTGCCGGTGCGGTCGGGGCTGAGGCAGCAACCGCTGAACGTCCGAAGACTCCTGCTGAGCGGGAGATTGAGGCTCTTCTTGCAAAGGATGACCTGACAGCAGGTGACATGTCACGGCTGGCGCGGCTCAACCAGAAAAACTCCCGCGCCACCCGCGAGAAGCCCCCCCTGGAAGTAGAAGACAAGACAACCATGATAGTTGAGGATGGCGCCACCGTCACTGACCCGGCCTACTGGACCCGCGTGAGGCCCATCCCGCTCACCACGGAGGAGAGCGCCAGCCTTGCCACAGCCCCGGCCGCAAAAGGAAAACTGGCCGTGAGAGACACCTCCACACTAAGCATAACAATAGGTGCAAAGTCCCGACCGGAACCGGATTCAGTTCCTTCCTCCGACTCAGCAAGGACGGGAAAGAGTCCCGCATCCCGGTTTCTCAAGGACCTGACGGGAGGGAAAAGATGGCAGCTTTCAAGGAATACTTCCCTCGGGTTTGACGGACTGGCAGACCTGAAACGTTTTTCCTACAACACAGTAGACGGTTTTGTGGCAGGAACCGGAATGAACCTGTCAACCACCTCTCCGAAAAAAGTCCGGTTCACCCTTGCCCCCTCTGCCAGATATGCCTTCAGCAGGGAAAAACTCATGTGGAATGTCACAGCCGATCTGCTTTATGACCCGATGCGCGCAGGCAACATCTTCATAAGGGCAGGCAGCCAGTCAGACGAGTTCTCCCCGCCAGGCGTTAACCAACTGGTTAATACAGTGTCTTCCCTCTTCTTCAGGGAGAACATAATGAAACTCTACGGAAGCAGGTACATCATTGCCGGGCACCGCAGTGACATTGCAAACGGACTCACACTCTCCATACAGGGCAGGTACGAGAGGCGCGATACCCTTAAAAACAATTCTTCATTTTCCTTCTTCAGGAAGAATAAACCCTGGTCGCAGAACATACCTGATAATCCGTACGCTTTTGCTGCTGAAGGTTATGCCTTTGAACCCCCGGTCAGTCACAGCCATCTCTCTTTTGAATCATCGCTGGCCTGGACCCCGCGACAGCGATACCGCATCTCCGACGGGGCAAAGGTCAGCGCCGGATCTGACTATCCGACCTTTTCCCTGACATGGAGACACGGTTACAGCTATAATGACACCCTCTCAGGCGGCTATGACCTTATCTGCGGGGAGGTAAACCGGACAAACAGGTTTGGGGCGATGAACGAGTTCAGGTGGCGGATACGTGCAGGTAGCTTTATCAACAGTGCGAATGTCAGGTTGCAGGACATGCATTTCTTCAATACCCAGTCATCACCCCTCCTTCTCAATTTCTATGAGGATGCATTCTATCTTAAGCCCTGTTACTCTGTTTCGACAAGAAAGGCATTCGCCGAAGCGCATATAAGATACATCACCCCCACCCTGCTGCTGAAGCGCCTGCCCGGGATGAGCCGGACGCTTATCAGGGAAAATATCGGGTTGTCAGTGCTATGGACCCCGGAAGCAGGCTATTACTATGAAACAGGGTACTCACTGAGCGAGGTGTTTCTTATTGGCACGGCAGGCGTTTATGCCGGATTCGCCGGTACATCATTCGAATCAGCCGGAATCAGGGTGATTTTACGGATCGATTAGTTGCCCCTTCTACAATGCTTAATCGTCTACGACGAATAGCCGGAGAAATGCATTATAAATTCGTAACTCGCAAAGTGCAAATCGCAAATCGCAAATCAGAAGGGTCTCCGGCCATTGTCGTCAGGAGAGAAATCACTGTAATCTGATGAGATATCATCATTCATCTTTGAACCCATCGTAAAAACACCACCTGCCGGAACATCAGGGAATGAGACATCACTCCCGAAATCATCTGGTTCAACGAAGGATGCACGGTCTTCCTTAAAGTACAGAATGACCTCGTCTGTAGGGCCGTTACGGTTCTTGGCAAGTATAATATCAGCATGACCCTTGGTGGATTGTCCGTCTTCAAACTGCATGACACCCATCTTTTCCGGGCGGTGAATGAATACAACCATATCTGCATCCTGCTCTATTGCACCTGATTCACGGAGGTCTGAAAGCATCGGTTTCTTGTTCCCGCCACGCGTCTCAACCGACCGGTTAAGCTGTGACAGTGCCAGTACCGGTACCGCGAGCTCTTTGGCTATGCTCTTGAGCGACCTTGAGATCGAGCTCACCTCCTGTTCACGGCTGCCGGCATCAGGCGGACCAGTCATCAGCTGAAGATAGTCAACAACAACCACATCAAGCTTTCCCTGAGCCTTAAGCCTGCGGCACTTCGCCCTGAGTTCGAATACTGAGATGGCTGGTGTGTCATCAATGTATATAGGCGCCTCGGTAAGAGACTTGATTCGTGACTCCAGCAGCGACCACTCCTCCGGCGAGAGCTTTCCGTTCTTGATCTTCTCCCCGGGTATCTCGGTCTCAGACACAATAAGCCTGTTTACAAGCTGTATTGCTGACATCTCAAGCGAGAAGATTGCAACCTTCCTGCCATGGTCTATGGCCATGTTGCGTGCCATCGTGAGAGCAAAAGCGGTTTTTCCCATCGAGGGTCTGGCGGCAATGATTACCAGTTCAGACTTCTGCCATCCGGAGGTGAGCCTGTCAAGCTTGGTGAACCCCGACGGAACCCCTACCAGGGCATCCTCCTTCTTGCCCAGCTCCTCGATTTCTGCAAGGGTTTGCTTTATCACCTCGTGTATGGGAGCAACCTCATGTTTGATGTTCCCCTCTGCAATGCGAAAGAGTTCATCCTCACTTTTATCAAGCAGCTCAGTGACATCAAGGGTATCTTCATAGACAAGGTTCTGTATCATCGTAGCCGCCCGTATCAGCTCACGCTGGATATACTTCTGAAGAACAATCCTTGCATGGTATTCAATGTTGGCGGCAGATACTATCCTTGATGTCAACTCGGTGAGATAGACCGCCCCCCCGGCCTCCTCAAGCTCACCAGTCCGCTTCAGTTCCTGGGTCACTGTAAGCAGGTCAATCGGCTGGTCACGCTTGTTGAGCTCAATTATGGCTGCAAATATCTTCTGGTGCGCTGCCGAATAAAACACCTCCGGACGAAGCATGTCAACTACCATCCTTGCAGCCTCAATCTCGAGCATGGCAGCGCCAAGAACCGCCTCTTCCATTTCAGCCGCCTGGGGCGGAATCCTCCCGCCCTCAGGAATTATAACAACCGACTGCTTTTTGTCCTGCCTTCCTCTTGACGTACCCTGTGCCATTAATATATAGTATTGTATTTCAGTTATTTCAACGAATGCGACAAAGAAACCATGCCGGTATCAAATTTAATACTATCACCCTCACCGGAGACAAAACCGCAATTTATTCTTTCCAACACCTTGGTGTTTATAAGATGTTGAAAAAGGATAAAGTTGATAAAGATGAGGTAAATTGAAAAGGTTCGTATATTTTTGGTCTTTCAAGCGGCACCTGGTATGGTTGTATTTCCAAAAGCGAAGATAAACATCGGGTTAAGGATCGTTGAAAAGCGGCCTGACGGCTACCATAACATCGAGACCTTTTTCTACCCGGTTGATCTTGCTGATGCTCTTGAGTTTGTGGTCAGGAAGGACAATCGCAGGAGTGACTCGCTGAAGGTCACCGGATTGATGAAGGAAGCTGATCCGGGCAATAACCTGGTGATGAAAGCGGTGAAGATCATGCGGCAGTCGTTTGATTTTCCCGGCATCCGCATACACCTGCACAAGAGCATACCTGTGGGTGCTGGTCTCGGCGGAGGCTCCTCGGATGCTGCCGGCATGCTGAAGGCTCTGAATAAATACTTCGGCTTCGGTCTGAACTCGGAAGAGCTTCGTTCCTTTGCCGGTCTCATTGGCAGTGACGCTCCATTCTTCATAGACAGCACCCCTTCATTTGCCGAAGGTGTGGGTAATATCCTGTCAGAGTTCCCGCTTGACCTGGGCCGTTACCGCATTGTAATACTTTACCCTGACACCAACATCAGTACTGCCGAAGCTTATGCCGGGTGCGTACCATGCCCCACAGGGCTGTCGCTCAGGCAGCTTCTCAACCTGCCCCTCAGCGAGTGGCGGGGAAGAGTTGTGAATGATTTCGAACTTAATATTTTCAGATCGTACCCGCAGGTGGGAAGACTCAAGGTGGCACTGTATGAAGCAGGTGCCCTATATGCTTCCATGTCAGGAAGCGGTTCCGCCGTTTACGGCATCTTTGACGGCGAGCCGGAACTGCCCCACGAACTGTCGCGCTACAGGCTCACCACGGCAGCACTGGAATAAGCAGCCTGCCTTTCCGTAAAACTCATCTGAGCAATTCTGACCAGTCTCTGGCAGAATTCACTGTAAATGTAAGTGTGATCCGGAGATAACTCCGGCCATCCGGCCAGAACTCAGGCTATCTCCACCAGCACTGCACCCTTTGTCACCCTGTCACCGGGCCTGACATTCACTGCTATTACTCTTCCCTCCACGTGGCTTTTCAGCCTGTTCTTCATCTTCATCGCATCAAGGATGACAATATCATCACCCTCCTTCACGGTGTCACCGGTTTTTACAAGCACCTCAACAACTGTTCCCGGTATGAAGCTCTGTATCCTTCCCGGTACCGGCGGCTCGTATGGTTTCCGTGAAGTAAACCTCCTGCTCAGCCTTGTGTTGTAGGAAGTGTGGTCTATTATGAGCCTGTCTGTATCTTTCTTTTCCATTGGATTCTCTTTTCAGGAATTAATCAGAAAGGTGGTATACCATGCTTTTTCCAGGGCAGCTGAACATCCTTACTCTCAGAAACCTCAAGACCGTGAAGCAGCAGCCGGCGGGTCTCCGACGGTTCGATGACCGCATCAACATACCCTCGTGAGGCTGCCACATACGGGTTGGCGAATTTTTCCCGGTATTCATCAACCTTCTGACGGCGCATCTCGTCCGGATTGGCAGCCGATGTGATCTCCTTGCGGAAGATTATGTTTGCCGCACCCTCCGGACCCATGACAGCTATCTCGGCTGTCGGCCATGCCAGGACAAAATCGGCACGCAGGTGACGCGAACTCATTGCTATGTAACCTCCGCCATAAGCTTTGCGCAATATCACAGTAAGCTTGGGGACCGTAGCTTCGCTGTAGGCATAGAGCACCTTGGCCCCGTGCCGGATGACACCGGCATGCTCCTGGTCCACGCCGGGAAGATATCCCGGCAGGTCAACAAATGTCACCAACGGGATGCCGAAAGCATCACAGTACCTGATAAACCTCGCAGCCTTGTCGGATGAATCCACATCGAGAACCCCGGCCATCTCCATCGGCTGGTTAGCCACAAAACCCACAGTACGGCCCCCGAGACGCCCGAACCCGATGACCATGTTCCGGGCATACATCTCCTGAATCTCGAAGAAATCAGAACCATCAGCAACAGCCCTTATAACCTCCCTGACATCATATGGAAGGGTCGGGTCACCGGGCACAATCTTTTCGATGTCATACCCGGCATCCGGCGGCAGTGACTCAGCAACGGCAGCTTTCACCTGATTGTTCCTGGGAATAAAGGATATCAGCCGCTTGATCTGGCTGAAACACTCTTCCTCCGAAGAAGAAAAGAAATGTGCGTTGCCGGAAGTTTCGCAGTGCACCCGGGCCCCGCCAAGTGCTTCCATCGAGATCTCCTCACCCAGAACGGTCTTGATAACCTCGGGACCGGTGATGAACATCTTGGAGATATTGTCCACAACGAAAACAAAGTCAGTCAGAGCCGGGGAATATACGGCACCTCCGGCACAAGGTCCCAGTATTACGGAGATCTGCGGAATCACACCGCTTGAGATCGTATTCCTGAAGAAAATCTCACCGTAACCGGCGAGAGAATTGACCCCTTCCTGGATACGTGCGCCACCCGAATCATTTATCCCTATGAGGGGAATCCTCATCTTCAGGGCATGATCCATTATCTTGGTGATTTTTCGCGAATGCATCAGCCCCAGCGACCCGCCGGCGACAGTGAAATCCTGTGCAAAGATCGCAACCGGATTGCCGTGGACGGTACCTGTACCAATGACTACCCCGTCACTTGGCAGGTTCTTTTTGTCCATGCCGAAATCACGGGCATCGTGCTCCACGAACATGTCATATTCGTTAAAGGTGCCTGCATCAAGGATTGCCATAATGCGCTCACGGGCGGTATTTTTGCCCATTGCCTTCTGTTTCACGATGGCTTCCTCACCGCCGCCAAGAAGCATCTTTTCACGTTTCTCCTTGAGCTCGCGTATCTTCTTTTCAAGTGCCATAATCAATATAATTTAGTCCAGTTTCTGCCTGTAAAAAAAGCACGGCAATTTAAACAAAAAACAAATATGCACACTATTGCCCGGAATGTGCTATTTCGGAGCTGTGTAGTAGACCCCGGCGGCAATGAAGGTGTATATTATATTCGGTATCCACATCGCAATTACAGGATTCAGGTCGCCTTTGAGTGAAAACTGGGAAGAAAACTGCATGAAGAGTATATAGCTGAATGTCAGCATCAGTCCAAGGCCTATCTGCATCCCGATTCCTCCCTTGATCTTTCGTGATGAGAGTGAAACACCGATGATTGTCAGTATGAAGAACGCGAATGGAGATGCGTAGCGCCGGTGCTTCTCGTTGAGGTAGAGCTTTATCTCATCTGATCCCTGTGCCCTGAGCACGTCAATATAATCAATCAGTTCACCGTGCGTCATTGTATTGACAAACTCAGGCGATCTCGTGAAATCATCAGGCCCCACATTCAGAACTGTGTCTATACGCCGGCCTGAGCTGATCCGCTCACCCAGGCTGTCAGTCTCCCTGATATAGTACCACCAGGCGCCCCATTTGCCAGTGGTACTGTCCCACCTGATCATGTTGGCAGTCAGTTTTGACTCGAGCATCCCCGAATCATTGAACTTCTCCATGCTGAAGTTGCGCCCGCTCTGAGAAATCCTGTTGTACTGCTCCATATAAATGTAGACGTTGGGATAGACCTGCCTGTGCACTGATGAGACGTTCACCCTCCTGAAGTCCGAGCTCCGGTAGTACTTCTCCTCAAAGTCGAGCCTTGCCACATTGGAATGCGGCAGCACACTGTTCTGCAGCAGGAAGGCACAGAAAGCAATGAACCCCGCCGAGATGAGGTACGGTACCATGAGCCGCCTGAAGCTCATTCCGCTGTTCAGCATTGCTATGATCTCGGTGTTGACAGCCATCCTCGAGGTAAAGAAGATAACTGAGATAAAGACAAACATCGGGGCAAAGAGGGTGGCGAAATATGGAATGAAATTCAGGTAATAGTCGAAGATGACTGCCTTCATCGGCGCCTGCTTCTGAATAAAATCGTCAATTTTTTCAGAAAAGTCGAAGATCACTGCTATGCCCAGGATAAGCACCAGCGAAAAGAGGAACGTCCCGAGGAACTGCCTGATTATGTACCAGTCAAGTATGCCGGGAGAAAGTTTCTTCAGGCTCTCTCTGAAATTTTTCGAACTGTCTCTTCCTTCCATGATCCGAACGTACCGTCAAGTATCCTTTCTCTTGCCTCCCTGACGAGGCTGAGGTAAAACGCGAGGTTGTGTATTGTTGCTATCTGCGCTCCGAGCATCTCACCCGAGATGACCAGGTGGCGCAGGTATGCCCTGGTATATGTCCTGCTTATCTCAGAATGTGAGCCGGCATCTATAGGTGAGAAGTCGGTTGCCCATTTCTGATTCCTGATGTTAATTGTCCCTTCCCTTGTGAACAGCATCCCGTTGCGGCCGTTGCGTGTCGGCATTACACAGTCAAACATATCGATGCCGCGCGCAATTCCCTCAAGAATATTTGCCGGTGTGCCCACTCCCATGAGATACCGTGGTTTGTCAGCAGGGAGTATTTCGTTTACAACCTCTATCATTTCATACATCACCTCTGCCGGTTCACCCACTGAGAGGCCTCCTATGGCGTTTCCGGGCATTCCTGCCGAAGCGCATTTTTCTGCTGATACTTTGCGCAGATCACCGTAGACTGCGCCCTGTACTATAGGGAACAGCATCTGCTCATGCCCGTAAAGCGGCTCGGTGGATGACATCCTTGCAACGCACCTGTCGAGCCACCGGTGGGTCAACTCCATCGATTTCAGGGCGTACCTGTGATCACACGGATAAGGAGCACACTCATCAAAAGCCATTATTATATCTGCACCTATCTGCCTCTGTATATCAATAACTCCTTCAGGAGTAAAAAGATGCCTTGAACCGTCTATATGTGACCTGAATATGGCCCCCTCCTCAGTCAGCTTCCTGTTTGCAGCAAGGGAGAAAACCTGGTATCCGCCACTGTCAGTCAGCACTGCCCTGTCCCATGCCATAAACCGGTGCACTCCTCCTGCCTGCCTGATTATTTCCGTACCCGGACGAAGGTAGAGATGATAGGTGTTTGAAAGCATGATGGGCGCATCTATCTCCTGTTTCAGGTCACGGTGGAAAACCCCTTTGACGTTTGCCGCCGTTCCAACGGGCATGAAAACAGGTGTGGGTATGTCGCCGTGTGCCGTGCGCAGTATGCCCGCCCTTGCCGATGTGGCTCCGTCTCTCCTCTCGATGTTGAACATCCGCTTCAGTGTGATGGTCACAAAAGTAAGCTTTCTCGGCATGATTTTTAACAGCCGGTTATCAATTTGAAGAATCCGGGTCATGATTGTTGAAAAGATTATTGCCACCATTTTCCATTTCTTTATAATATTGCTCCGCACAATATCACCTCACATGATCATCTCAACTGATACGACGCACCTTATACTGCTCGGGCTCCTTCTGGCAATGTTTCTAATTCAGGCCTGGTACTGGCTTGGTTATTACAGAAGGGCCGCATTCGCGAAACCGGAAAGCGCCGGTGCTAAGACTTCCCTTCCACCGCTGTCAGTAGTCATCTGCGCCCGCAACGAAGCTGAAAACCTTGCCAGGTTCCTTCCCGATGTCCTGAAACAGGATTACCCTTCCTTCGAAGTGGTGGTTGTGAACGACTGTTCCGAGGACAACTCCTATGACGTGCTGGGAGACCTTATGAAGAAGTTTCCGAACCTTAAAGTTTCAATGATCCAGAAGGACCCCGGATTCACACACACCAAGAAACTGGCAATGCTGATCGGTATCAAGGCTGCAAAAAATGACCTGCTTGTATTCACTGATGCCGACTGCCGGCCGGCGTCGCCGCAATGGCTCCGCCAGGTGGCTGCGGCTGCAGAAGGTAATAATACCGATATCGTCATCGGGTACGGAGCATACAACGAAGAAAAAGGGCTGCTAAACAGCTATATCAGGTATGAGACTATGTTTGTTGCCATGCAATACTTCGGAATGGCCATGGCAGGCAAACCATACATGGGAGTGGGCAGGAACCTGGCGTACCGGCGCACTTTCTTCTTCGCGAAAGGTGGCTTCGGGCCGCATAACCACATCATGTCAGGCGATGATGACCTTTTCGTAAACCGCAATGCCACTTCAGGGAACTGCAGCCTGATGATGACACATGACTCATTCACGCTTTCTGTTGCGGCGAAAACAGTCCGTGAGTGGGCCAAACAGAAAAAAAGACACCTTACTGCCGCAGTATACTACAAGAACCAGGACAAGCTGCGATTGTTTCTTGAACCCTTCTCCAGGGTAACATGGTACGGACTGCTGATCACCATGCTGATCATGCTTGCATCCTGGCCCGTTGTAGCCTTCCTGGCTGTGGCGAGATTTGCCATGAGAGCGGTGATACTGAGAAAGGCAGCTGCCGTTTTCAATGAACGGCGTTTATGGTTTGTTTCACTCTTTTTTGATATCTTCGCCCCGTTCTTAACGGCATTCCTTTACCTGACTAACAGAAGAAAGGGTAAAGGCAGAGAGACATGGAAGTAGAAAGCGGCCTATCGGACAAAGCGCAGTATGACCTCAAGGTCATCGACCGTGCCCTTAGCGGTGACAGCAGGGCATATACCGAGCTGCTCAACCGGTACCGTGACTCAGTCTACTACGTCATCCTCAGAATGGTAAACAATCCTTCCGATGCTGAGGACCTTACAATTGAAGCTTTCGGCAAGGCATTCCACAACCTGGCCAAATATGTGCCTTCACATGCATTCAGCACATGGCTGTTCAGGATCGCCACCAACAACTGCATCGATTTTATGCGGCGCAAAAGTCAGAGTCCCAGGCCATTCGATCAGGATGAAGGCGAAGAGGACGAAGTAGAGGCAACTGTGGCTTCTGATATGATCGCCCCTGACGAACTTATGATAAACAGGGAAACGGCAGCCTCACTCAACAGGATTGTCAAGACTCTCAAACCCCGATACCGCAGACTGATCGAGCTCCGCTACTTCGAGGATTACTCCTATGAGGAAATTGCCAGCGAACTGAGCCTGCCCATCGGCACCGTCAAAGCCAGGCTCTTCAGGGCAAAAGTGCTGATACTTAATATGGTCCAAAGCAAATCAAGCGGCATTTGACTTCTTTAGCCGAAAAATACTTCCCGTCACTCACACCCCTTCAGCGCCGTCAGTTTTCACTCCTGCCTGAAATATACAGGGAGTGGAACAATAAGATCAACGTCGTTTCAAGGAAGGATATCGACAATTTTGATATCAACCATCTTCTTCATTCTCTTGCCATTGCGCAGTTCATCAGGTTTAAGCCCGGCACCTCTGTGATTGATATCGGTACAGGCGGCGGACTCCCCGGGATACCACTTGCCATATTCTTTCCGGATGTAAAGTTCACACTTGTAGACTCAATTGCCAAGAAGATCAGGGTGGCCACGGCCGTTGCCGCAGAAACCGGCCTGGATAATGTCACCTCCCTGACTGCCAGGGCGGAAAGCCTCAAAGGTCATTATGATTTCATAATCGGCAGGGCGGTGACTGAAACTGCACACTTAGTCAGGCTGACGCGTCACCTTGCCTCGCATAAGTCATCCAATGAAAGGAAAAACGGGTATATCCTACTCAAGGGAGGCGACCTTGGGGCAGAACTCGGCCCGTACCGGAATTCTGCCGAAGTGACAGACATCAGCACCTGGTTCAGAGAACCATGGTTCGAAACTAAAAAGATTGTTTATCTGCCCTTCTGAAATCAATTACAAAGCCGGCTGACTCACTTAATTATAAAAAAAGTAGCCCGCAACCTTCTTTATTTGAAAAAATGACTACCTTTGCAGTCTCAAAAACCGGATAGTTAACAACGAAATATAACAGCAGATGAAAAGGACATTTCAGCCATCGAGAAAGAAAAGGACAAATACTCACGGCTTCCGGAAGAGAATGTCAACTCCCAATGGCAAGCGCGTTCTTGCTGCCCGCAGGGCAAAGGGAAGAAAGAAACTCACGGTTTCAGACGAAGTGAGCCACAAGGACTGAGAGGCTGTCAGACAATAAATAATTGCCGTCTTGATGAACAATTAAGGCGGTTTTTTATTTCTGTTACACCTCCCTGAATTAATTTTACAGGGAGTCTGTGAAATGAAAGAACTGGTCCTCAAGAACACAAACCCTGAGATAAGGGAAATAGCTGCTGCTGTAATTGACGGCAGACGTCTCACACCTGCTGAGGCTCTTACATTATACAGGAAGGCAGAACTGCCGCTAATGGCCCTGCTGGCTGCAACCGCCAAAAGAAGAAAGAGCGGTGACGCCGTCTTCTTTAACAGGAATTTTCATATCGAACCTACAAATATCTGCGTTTATAACTGCCGCTTTTGTTCATATCACAAAGCCGAAACTGATCCCGATAGCTGGGAACTGACTGAACATGAAATACTTGATATCGTCCGTCGCTTTGACGGCATCCCGGTCACCGAGGTACATATAACCGGGGGGGTGCATCCTTCGCGTGACATATATTATTACGCCAACCTGCTGTCATCTATCCGCAAAATAAGGCCGGACATAAGCATCAAGGCATACTCCGCAGTAGAGCTTGACTACATGATCCGAGAGGCAGGCATGACATATCCCGATGGGTTGAGATTGCTGCACGAACACGGACTCGACTCCATCCCCGGAGGAGGGGCCGAGATCTTCGACCCTGAGCTCAGGCGGAGGATATGCCCGGAAAAAGCTGACGCCGAAACCTACCTGGCTATCCACGAAGCTGCACACAACCTCGGACTGAACTCCAACGCCACCATGCTCTACGGTCACGCCGAGAGCCCTGAACAACGCATTGACCATATGCTGCGCCTGAGAGATCTTCAGGACCGTACCGGCGGATTCAATGCCTTCATCCCGCTCAAGTTCAGGCGTGAAAACAACAGAATGTCAGAACTTGGTGAGGTGCCGGTAACGGAAGACATGCGAAACTATGCACTCTCACGGATATTCCTCGATAACTTCAGCCATATTAAGGCATACTGGCCGGCAATTGGCCGCAACAGCGCCATGATGAGCCTCGCCTTCGGAGCCGATGACCTCGACGGAACAATTGATGACACCACAAGGATATATTCAATGGCTGGTTCAGGCGAGAACAGGCCAACACTATCAACAACGGAACTGGTTTCCATGATACGTTCAGCAGGTTTCAGAGCTGTGGAGCGTGACACTGATTACAGGACGGTGAAGGAGTGGTAGAAATCCCTCATAACCGCGATATAATTTTTATCTTTGAGGCACCGTTATAAAACTAATACTTCATCACACGATGAGCGTAAGGGAATTCTTCAAGAGCCGGGTCTTCTGGAAACAGCTGGGTCTGGCAATGGTCATCGGCGTTGCCATCATACTTGTTCTGATTATCTGGCTTAATATCTATACCCGCCACGGCCAGTCGAAATCCACACCAGAGGTCAGGGGGCTGAGCATCAGGGAGGCTGAGCATGTTGTAAACAAAAACAGGATGAAACTGCAGATAATCGACTCAGTCTATACAACAATCGTCCCGCGTGGCTGTGTGGCTGAACAAACTCCCCTTCCTGGACACAGGGTGAAGAAAGGACGGACAATCAAGGCCACAATCAATGCCTTCAATCCGGAGATGGTTGCAGTGCCTGACCTTGTTGGCCTTCCCCGCCGCCAGGCGCTCTCAATTATAGAGACAGCCGGACTGCAGATAGGGCAGCTTAACTACGTTCCTGACCTGACGGTCGACTTTGTTCTCAAACAAACTATCCACGGTCGCGAAGCTTCACCCGGAGACTCAGTCCAGAAAGGTATGGTCGTTGACCTGGTCCTTGGTCGAGGCCTTAGCAGCCAGCGTACATCACTTCCAAGCCTTACCGGACTGACACTTGACGAGGCAAGGAATGAAATCCTGGGCGCCTCACTTAACCTGGGCGCCTACGTCTTCGATGCCACTGTCATAACTAGTGATGACTCACTCAGGGCTTTCGTCTACAAACAAAATCCCGAGTATCGCAGTGAAGCTTCTGTCCAGCTGGGATCAGCAATCTATTTATGGCTGACAACTGACAGCCTCAGGATGCCGTCTGACACCCTCAGGGCTGATACCCTGCTCACAGGAGGCGACTTCGGGCCGCCGGATACAGATATACCTCGCTGATTATGAAATACAACCGGGTCATTTACCTCCTCATTGCTGCTGTACTCACCCTGGATGTGTCAGGCCAGGAGGTTATTACCGGTCTTTTCCGCAACAGTCAGCTTACTGATGCTGTCAGACCAGCATATCACCTGAAGAGTGTTACAGCCGAAGAACCTGTGCCCCTCCCCTTCAGCGATGACTTTACAGGTGACAGCATCTTTCCTTCAGTAACCCGGTGGGCTGATCTGCAGGCCTTTATCAATAACACCTTCTCAGTAAAACAGCCTTCAGCCGGACTTGCCACCCTTGACTGCCTTGATGAAATAGGATTGTTGTACGAAACGGCGTCACAGGCGGTATTTGAGGCTGACCACCTCACCTCACGTGCTATTGACCTCGAATACCAGCCGTCAGACAGTCTTTTCCTCAGCTTTCTCTTTGAGGCCGGTGGTGTTGCAGACCTGCCTGAGGCAGTCGACAGCCTCACACTCCGCTTCTGGGCGCCCGGAGAGCAGAAGTGGTACAGCATCTGGCAGGCAGTAGGCGAAGCCACTAACGGATTCAAAAGGGTCATGATCCCGATCACTGACCCCAGATATCTGATGAAAGGATTCCGGTTCATGTTTACCGGATACGCCTCACTCGCAGGAGTGATATCCGAACCATCACAGGCAGGTAACGCTGACCAGTGGAACCTTGACCATATCTTTCTTGATAAAGGACGATCGGTGCATGACACGGTCATCCGTGACGTAGCCCTGACGCTTCCCCTGAGATCTCTTGTAAAAGAATACGAGGCAATGCCCTGGCGGCACTTCAGGCAGGCATACCTCTCGGCCATGAGCCCCGTTGCGTCTGTCAATTACCGGAACAATGACACTATCGTGCGTAACGTAACCAGGCATGTCACAATAACTGACATGGCAGAGAATAATGTGGTGCGCGACTTTGACGCAGGCGCCGCCAACGCTGATCCGTTATCAGACGTCAGCTATAACGCTCCGCTGCTGTATACATATAATACATCAACCTCTGCAGACACAGCGCAGTTCATGGTTAAAGTATCACTTATTACCGATGATTTTGACCCCAAACAGAATGACACCCTGAGATATGTTCAGAAGTTCTCTGACTATTTCGCCATTGACGACGGCACTGCAGAAGCCGGTTACGGAATCAATGGTCAGGGCTCAAACAACGCAATGGCCGCTCTCCGTTTCAGGTCGTTCCTTCCTGATTCGGTAACCGGAATCAGCTTCCGTTTCAATGATGCCTATGACAATGCAAACCAGAGGGCATTCGACATAATGGTCTGGGCCGATGACAACGGCAGGCCCGGATTATTGCTTGGGAACAGCAGCGGTCCCGTGGCCTCTCCCGGAACGGAGATAAACGGTTTCGTGACCTATATGTTTGACACACCTGTGAAGGTATCCGACAACTTCTGGATTGGCTGGCGGCAGAATTCGGAAAAATTCCTCAATGCCGGACTTGACCTTAATACCGCTCCCAAGGGAAGGCAGTATTTCCATCTCAGCGGCACATGGCAGGAGAGCCAGGCTCCGGGAATAATAATGATGCGCCCCGTAATGAAGGGAAGCGGCTTACCCAACTCATCGGATAACGGTACCCTCATCAACAACCTTTTCACCATCTACCCCAATCCTACTGACGGCCGGTTAACATTGGTCCCGGCAGAAGGGGCGCCCGACGACTTCAGAATTGATGTCATTTCTTCATCAGGGGCCATTGTGATGTCGCTCGGAAAGACTGACAGGCCGGATCTGAGCCGGCTGGCCGCCGGGAACTATATGCTCCTTGTGAAGACAGCAGATGGACGGCCCCTTTCACTCCTGCGCGTAGTAAAAGTTAACTGAATCGCGGGATGACAGATGAGGATATTTCCGGTCTCCGGGAGCGGGAAAAGTACCAGGGACCTGAACACGGACCGGAAACGGAACATAATTCCGGATCAGGTCAGGAACCTGACCAGGAGGGACAGGAGCTGGAACTGTTCGAGCATTACCGTTATGTTGTCGACCCCGGCCAATCGATGCTCCGGATAGACAAATACCTCTCCAAACGGATCGAGAATGTCTCTCGAACCAGGGTACAGGCTGCAGCCCAGGCCGGTAACATACTGGTTAACGACACCCCTGTCAAACCCAATTACCGTGTCAAGCCCCTCGACATCATCCAGATCCTGCTTCCCAACCCGCCCCGCGAAATTGAACTGATACCCCAGGATATCGCCATCAGTGTGGTTTATGAAGATGATGACCTTATTGTTGTTGACAAGGCCGCCGGAATGGTGGTTCACCCGGCATACGGCAACTATACTGGCACACTGATGAATGCGCTGATGTATCACTTCAGGGACCTGCCTCTCTTCCAGACGGGAGAACTGCGGCCGGGACTTGTGCATCGCATTGACAAGAACACCTCCGGACTGCTTGTGGTTGCCAAGAACGAGTACGCTCACAACAGGCTTGCCAGGCAGTTTTTCAGGCGGACCACCGGCAGGCTTTATACAGCGCTGGTGTGGGGTACCCCGGATCCGGCAGAAGGTACCATTACAGGGCATGTCGGCCGCAACATCCGTGACCGTAAGATAATGCAGGTCTTCCCTGACGGGAGCCAGGGCAAGCACGCGGTGACCCATTACAGGATCATTGAGCCGCTTGGATATGTATCGTTGGTTGAATGCCGCCTCGAAACAGGTCGAACGCACCAGATAAGGGTGCATATGGCCTGGAAAGGCCATCCGCTCTTCAACGACGAAGAGTATGGCGGCCACCGGATACTGAAAGGCACAACCTTCACAAAATACCAGCAGTTCGTCCGCAACTGCTTCGATCTTCTCCCCCGCCAGGCGCTTCATGCCCGCACCCTGGCCTTTGACCACCCTGTCACCGGCAAGCGCCTCTCCTTTGAATCACCACTCCCGTCGGATATGGTTACAGTGATTGATAAGTGGAGGAATTATATTGCAGGTAGAGAGTAGCCATCAGGCAAGAGGCAATAGGCAATAGTATTGACAACAAATCCAATAACTGCATAATTTGCAGCAACTTCACTAATGCCTAATGCCTACTGCCTACTGCCTGATTTACCAGCTTCCCCCTGCTCCGCCGCCGCCGAAACCGCCGCCGCCAAAGCCTCCGAAGCCACCACCACCTCCTCCGCCCCCGGAGAATCCGCCCCAGCTTCCGCCGTGAGACCTGCCGCCGCCCAACATGCTCATAAGAAGCCAAAGAGGAATATTGGATGATCCGCTTCTCCTCAGGTGCTTATTGTTTGAGCTGCCGGCAGAGACGATGATTATAAAGAACAATATTATCAGGAAGATTACGACGCCGGGTATCGCTCCTGAAGGAGCGCCGCCAGCATAACCATCATAATTATACTCGCCGGAGGCAAGTGACATCAGCACATTCGTGCCGGCGTCGATTCCTCCGTAATAATCATTCTCACTGAACCTCGGGATCATCTCGCGGTCAATTATTTCCGCGGTTACAAGGTCTGGTATGGCCCCTTCAAGACCGTAACCCGTTGCAATGAACACCCGCCCGTCAGAGGATGGGGTTTTGGGTTTTACAAGCACCAGTACTCCGTTGTTGAAGTCGCCCTGCCCGATACCCCAGTCGTTGGCCACCCTGAATGCAAACTCGGAGCGGTCATACCCCTGAAGGTCATTCACAATGAGAACGGCAATCTGGTTCGATGTTGAATCATTAAATGCAACAAGCTTGTTTTCAAGAGCCTGCACTTCCCCGGAAGAGAGAACGCCAGCAAGGTCGTTAACCAGTCTCGGCGGATCCGGCCTGGGTACCAGTATTTGTGCCTGAAGTGATATAGCTGCCAGAAGCAGGAACAGCACCAATGCAGACAGTCGGAATCTCTTCATTTTCATATCCCCGTTTCATTTGTGTCAAATGAGATGGCATCGGGGAGTTCATTTACATCATTCTTCTGCCTCGGGAATTGTTCCTTCAGCTTCTCCCCCGCCATCTTAACCCCTTCCGAGAGTCCTTCCGCAAACAGGCCTTCAGCGAAGCGCCGCTGCATATGGTCACGTATGCCGTCCCAGAATCCGGGCGGCACAACGGCATTGATTCCTGAATCTCCAATGATGGCAAAACTGCGCTCCTTCAAGGCCAGGTAGATAAGCACACCATTGCGGTCTGCCGTCTTGTGCATCCCCACCTTTCTGAAAAGCCATGCAGCCTCGTCAAGAACATTAACCTTGCACGATGTCTCGATATGCACACGTATCTCACCCGAGGTTGCATGCTCTGCCTCACGGATTGACCTGACTATTACCTCCTGCTGTTCAGGAGTAAAGAAAGTCGATGCCTTCATCGTCACGATGTCAGAACTCAACCTTCGGGGCTACCTCGGTACCCTCCTGGGCCTCGAAATAAGGCCTGTTTTCGAACTTCGTCAGAGATGCTATGAAGTTGTTCGGGAATTTCTTTATAAAGGTGTTGTATTCACGGGCTGCATCATTAAAGTTGTTCCTTGCCACGGCAATACGGTTCTCGGTGCCTTCAAGCTCCACCTGGAGATCACGGAAGTTCTGGGTGGCCTTGAGCTCGGGATACCTCTCCACCACAACCATCAGCCTCTGAAGTGCCGAGCTTACTTCGCCCTGCGCGGCCTGGAACTCCTGCAACTGCTCAGGTGTGATATTCGAAGGATCAACAGTGACCTGGGTGGCCTTTGCCCTTGCTTCGATCACTCTCGTTAGGGTCTCCTGCTCGAATGCAGCAGCTCCCTTGACGGTATTCACGAAGTTGGGAATAAGGTCTGCCCTCCGCTGGTACTGTGTCTCCACATTGCTCCACTCGGTGGCAACCTTCTCATTCATCGGAACAATCTTGTTGTATATGCCCACTCCCCATGAAATGACAAGAAGCAGGGCCACAACAATGATGACAAGAATTACAAGTCCGCTAATACTCTTTTTCATTTTTCTTTCTGTTTGATTTGATATCAAAAATAAATAAAATATCGCTCGTAAAGACTCATTGACTGTGATCTTTGCTGCAGCCGCGAACCGGTTTTTTTCATTCCGTTGCCGGCACGAAATAATTGTAGTAATTTTGAACAAAACATTCCGTGTCATGAGAACCATCGCTATTGTCGCCGGAGGAAACTCATCCGAGTACCCTGTATCTGTCCGCAGTGCAAAGGGTGTTGAAACAGCCCTTAAGGATAGATACGAAACTTATATAATCAATATCAAAGGCACTGACTGGTACTGGGAAGACCCCAGGGGACGTGTCTGCAGGATAGACAAAAACGATTTCTCTCTTGTCCTTGACGACCAGCGCATCCGTTTTGATGCTGTATTCATCGCCATCCACGGCAATCCGGGTGAAAACGGACTGCTGCAGGGATACTTTGACATGATCGGACTGCCCTATACAAGCTGCGATGCATTCGTCTCGGCACTCACGTTCAACAAACAGGCGTGCAAACTTTACCTGAACGAATATGGCATTCCAATGACCGGAGGTATTCTTATCAGGAAGGGACAGAAGTATGATGCAGAGAGCATTGTAAGGCAGACCGGCCTTCCATGCTTCGTCAAACCCAACGCAAGCGGATCAAGCTTCGGGGTTACAAAGGTGAAGGAGACCGCTGAATTCGGTGAAGCACTTGATAGGGCATTCGCCGAAGGACATGAGGTGCTTGTTGAATCTTTCATGAAAGGTACCGAGGTTGCCTGCGGAGTTCTAAAGACAAGAAACAGGAAAATCATAATGCCTGTCACAGAGGTGGTACCCAAGAAGGAATTCTTTGACTATGAGGCCAAATACACTGAAGGATTATCTGACGAGATCACTCCGGCGCGCATTTCAGAAGAGCTAACCGGCCGCATCCAGGAGATGTCATCGGAGATCTATGATATCCTCGGTTGCCGCGGTATCGTCAGGGTAGATTTCATCGTTACTTCTGACGGCCCGCAGTTCCTGGAAATCAACACAATCCCCGGGATGACTCCGGAAAGCATCATCCCCCGTCAGGCTGCAGTTTTCGGCATCAGCCAGACGGATCTCTATTCAATGGTGATAGAGGATCTCCTCTGAGGTAAAAGGCAGTAGGCAATAGGCAGTAGGCAGTAGTGAAGCTGCTGCTAATCATACAGTTGCTTTATGTATTGTCAACACTCTTGCCTATTGCCTAATAGCTATTGCCTATTGCCTACTGCCTGCCCTCCAGGGCCTCAAACCTGTACGAGTCAATAGGTGCGCAGGTACAAACCAGGTTGCGGTCACCGTAACCGTTATCAACACGGCCAACAGTAGGCCAGAACTTGTTCTCGACAATCCATGGAAGGGGGAAAGCCGCCTTCTCACGGGGATATGAGTGCTTCCATCCGTCGGAAATGACAGCAGCTGCGGTATGGGGTGCATTCTTCAGCACATTATCCTCACGGTCAGCCTCACCCTTGCGGATCTCCTCGATCTCATTCCAGATTGAACGCATTGCATCAATTAATCTGTCAAGTTCAGCTTTCGGCTCCGATTCGGTAGGCTCGACCATCAGTGTACCGTGAACCGGGAACGAGAGAGTGGGTGCATGAAAACCGTAGTCCATCAGTCTCTTTGCTATATCGGACTCATCAACTCCCGAATCCCTGAAACCCCTGCAGTCGAGTATCATTTCATGGGCACAGCGGCCGTTGGCGCCGGTGTAAAGCACCTTGTACATCCCGCTGAGCTTTGCCGAGATATAGTTGGCGTTAAGGATTGCAAAAACTGTCGATCTTGTAAGTCCTTCTGCGCCAAGCATCATAACATATGCGTGGCTGATTGTAAGCACATGCGCGCTGCCGTACGGAGCTGCCGCAACAGCCGTTATGCCGTGGCTGCCACCGGTTTTAACCACCGGGTGTGCCGGCAAAAACTCAGCCAGCTTTGTGTTGCACAGGATGGGGCCCATGCCCGGTCCGCCGCCGCCATGAGGAATGGCGAAGGTCTTATGCAGATTGAGATGACACACATCAGCCCCGATATGACCCGGGCTTGTCAGACCCACCTGCGCGTTCATGTTGGCGCCGTCCATGTAGACAAGCCCGCCATTCTCATGAACAATACTTATCATTTCCCTGATGGCTTCTTCAAACACTCCATGCGTGGACGGGTATGTAATCATCGCCGAGCTAAGGTTTTCGCGGTGTTCAGCCGCCTTCTTCCTCAGGTCTTCGACACTGATGTTTCCGTTTTCGTCGCACTCAACGACAACCACCTTCATGCCGGCCATAGCTGCGCTGGCAGGGTTCGTACCGTGTGCCGATGAGGGTATCAGCGCCACATTGCGATGGCCCTCGTTCCGGCTTATATGGTATTGCCTGATAACCATCAGGCCGGTATATTCACCGGCAGCCCCTGAGTTGGGCTGGAAGGATACAGCATCAAAGCCGGTTATCTCCTTCAGGGCCTCACCAAGTTCCTCCATAAGTTTGTGATAGCCTTCCGCCTGGTCGGCAGGAACGAAGGGATGAATGTTCCCGAACTCCGGCCAGCTCATTGCAAACATCGATGCGGCCGGATTCAGCTTCATAGTGCATGAGCCCAGGGGTATCATACCGTTGGCCAGCGAAAAGTCCTTGCGCTCCAGCATCTTGATATAACGCATCATGTCAGTTTCACTGTGGTAGCTGTTGAAGGTACGCTCCTGAAGGAAAGCCGACTTGCGATGGAATTTCTCATCAATGCAGAAACAGTCGCACAGAGAGGTGACCTCATCAGCCTTCTTCCCGGCTGCTTCGGCGAATACTGCAACTATCTCATTGATCTCCTTCAGCGTTGTGACCTCGTCTGTACTTATTACAGCACAGTTGGCGCACGGATACCACAGATTGATCCCCTTGCTGAGTGCAATCTTTTCAATCATAGCTGAAGTGACACCCGGCACAGCCTGAACGCGTACCGTGTCAAAAAACTGATCGTGCTTGATTGTATAGCCCAGTTTCTTCAGGGCTCCTGCAAGAGTGCATGCAGCAGAGAAGATATGTCTGGCAATGCCCTTCAGTCCTTCAGGACCATGGTACTGGGCGTACATGCCTGACATAGTTGCCAGCAAAGCCTGGGCAGTGCAAATGTTCGAGGTTGCCCTCTCACGCTTGATATGCTGTTCACGCGTCTGAAGCGCCATGCGCAAGGCCTGGTTGCCCTGGGCGTCAATTGAGACACCTATAAGCCTTCCCGGCATGTTGCGTTTCATTTCATCCCTTGTGGCAAAAAAACCAGCATGCGGACCGCCGTAACTCATCGGCAGGCCGAACCTCTGG
>ERZ795055.550-NODE-550-length-35402-cov-17.314510_pt1 | contig 35402 bp, 41 predicted proteins | sample MGYA00375139_ERZ795055 | MGnify/ENA primary metagenome ERZ795055 (study PRJEB30184, sample SAMN05720283) | anaerobic digester metagenome | isolation source: active sludge of municipal wastewater-treating anaerobic digesters | place: USA | collected 2015-01-23 ... | reverse complement strand
ACCCCTGGCTGGCCAACATGGTGATGGTCGCGCCCTCGCGGGCCTTGCTCGAGCGCCTGCCCAACCGCAAGCTGCCCGATCGCCAGGACTTCTACCGCTACGGCCTGGACCACGAGCGGCGCCAGCGCGACTGGAAGCGCGCCATCGCGGAGTGCGAGCGCTTCGCGGACGAAGTCATGGCCTGGCTGGCGCGCCCCGATCCTTCGATGCTGCGACCGCTCTAGGTCGCCCCTGCGCTCGGCCGACGCCCACACCGGCCACCGTGGACGCGAGGGCGAGGTAGGCGCTAGGGCCGGTCGCGCTCCACTTGCGCGAGGTACTCGTCCAGTCCTGCGCGCAGCGGCTTGATCATGGTGAGCAGCGTGTGCGTGCGCTTGCCGATCGTCACCCCCTCCCGCCGCTTCACCTCGACGTAGCCGCAGCGCCGCCAGAAGGCGTGGCCGCGGGGGTTGGCGAGCACCACGCCCAAGCGCATCCAGCGCGCACCACCCGCGAGCGCCCAGGCCTCGGTGGCCGCGTAGGCCTGCGCTGCCCAGCCCGACCCGTGCAGGCGCGTAGTCGCGACGAACAGCCCCAGGTGCCACGCGCCCGGTACCAGCAGGTCCACGGCCATCGAGCCCAAGCCGTCGACCGCGCCGCGCCCATCGCGGTACAGAAACACGTGCACGCGCGAGCAGGTGAACTCGGCGGGCAGCTCTCGGTCGCGCACGAGCACGGCGCCCTCGTCGGCGCGCGGCGCGTGGCCCTCGACCTGCAGCAGGTATTCGGGGCTGGCGGTCCAGAAATCCTGCACCGCGGGGATGTCGGCCTCGGTGGCTTCAAGCGCCCGTCCGCCGGACCAGGCAAACAGCGGCGCCGAGGCGGCGCTCACCAGCCGCGCACCATGACCAGTTCGCCCTCGTCCTCGGCACCGGTGTAGCGAAAGCCCAGCCGCAGATAGAGCCGGGCCGCGGCCTCGTTTCCCGACACGTGCGAGAGGTAGAGCTCGCGGGCGCCCGGACGGGTGCGCACGTGACCGACCAGCAACTCGGTCGCCCGCGCCCCGATGCCCCGGTTCTGGAAGCGCGCATCGACCATCAGGCGCCAGAGCGCGAAGTTGGATTCCTCGGGGTCGGCGCCCAGGGTCGGGTCGTAGAGCATCAGAAAGCCGGCCAATTCACCCTCGGCCTCGATCGCGCGAAACCACGCCTGCCCGCAAAAGTGGGCCTCGGCGATCGACACCGCGTTCGGCGCGACGTGGCGCGCGCCGTCACCTGCATCGAGGCGGCAGACGGCGCGCACGCTGGCGCGGGTGACTTCAACGAGTCGGACGTCCATGGCGCGGCGGGAGATTCTCAGTCTTGCGATAATCGCAGTTTGCGCCAGCAGGCGCCTCGAAAGACAAGCACCATGGGACTCAAGTGCGGCATCGTCGGTCTGCCCAACGTCGGCAAATCGACCCTCTTCAACGCCCTGACCAAGGCCGGCATCGCGGCCGAGAACTACCCCTTCTGCACGATCGAGCCCAACGTCGGCATCGTCGAGGTGCCCGACCCGCGCCTTGCGGCCCTGGCCGCGATCGTCAAGCCGCAGAAGGTCGTGCCCGCCACGGTCGAGTTCGTGGACATCGCCGGCCTGGTGGCGGGCGCGAGCAAGGGCGAGGGCCTGGGCAACCAGTTCCTGGCCAACATCCGCGAGTGCGACGCGATCGCGCACATCGTGCGCTGCTTCGACGACCCCAACATCGTGCACGTGGCGGGCAAGGTCGATCCGATCTCGGACATCGAAGTCATCAACACCGAACTCGCGCTCGCCGACCTCGCCACCGCCGAGAAGCAGCTTGCCAAGTACAGCAAGGTCGCCAGGAGCGGCGGCGACAAGGAGGCCGCGCGCCTCGTGGCCGTGCTCGAGAAGCTGATCCCCGCGCTCAACCAGGCGCGTCCCGCCCGCAGCGTGGACCTGTACGAGGAAGAGAAGGCCGTGATCCGCCCGCTCTTCCTGCTCACCATGAAGCCCACCATGTATGTGGCCAACGTCGAGGAGCACGGCTTCGCGGCCAACCCGCTGCTCGAGCGCGTGCGCGAGCACGCCGCGCGCGAGGGCGCGCCGGTGGTGGCCGTGTGCGCCAAGGTCGAGGCCGAGATCTCGGACCTGCCCGACGAGGACAAGGCCTTCTTCCTGGCCGACATGGGCATGGAAGAGCCCGGCCTGAATCGCGTGATCCGCGCGGGCTACACCCTGCTGGGCCTCGAGACCTACTTCACCGCCGGGGTGAAGGAAGTGCGCGCCTGGACCATCCACCACGGCGACACCGCGCCCCAGGCCGCGGGGGTGATCCACACCGACTTCGAGCGCGGCTTCATCCGTGCCCAGACCATCGCCTACCCCGACTTCATCGCCCACAAGGGCGAACAGGGCGCGAAGGAGGCCGGCAAGATGCGCGCCGAGGGCAAGGAATACGTCGTGCAGGACGGCGACGTGCTCAATTTTCTGTTCAACGTCTGATCGACACCGAATCGCGGCCGCTTGCGCCGGGTCAAGGCCGCGCCAGGCCGCCCGCCTACGGTGCAAGAGCGCGTGCGGCCCCTCGCCGCCGCGCGCTCATATGCGCCCGTTGGCCAGCGTCCTTTTGATCGCGCCCGCTCTTGGAGCGGGTTGGATGGTGCGACTGGGTGCCCTCGCGCTCCTGATCGGCCTGGCAGGCTGCCAACCGGCACCGCCGACCGCGGCAGACCGCGCGCTCGCGGCCGGTGACTGGCACCGCTTCGAAGCCAACTTCACGGCGGCCGGCCAGCGCACCGAACTCGACCTCGGCGAGTCGCGGCACGCCGCCATCCTCGATCTGCGCGGCTCGATGCTGGTGTCGAGCGACGAGGCGCCTGCCCGCGGCTTCGGCGTCCAGGTGATCGGCTTCTCGGACACCGAGTCCGGCTTCGTGGGCCGCGCCGTGTGGACCGACGAGCGCGGCGACAAGCTCTTCAGCGCCCTGCGCGGCCAGAGCGTGCAGGGTGGCGCCCGGATCGAGGGCAGCTTCCTGGGCGGCACCGGCCGCTTTGCCGGCGCCCAGGGCAGCTACGAATTCGTGTGGCGCTTCGTCCTCGAGACCGAGGATGGCAAGGTACAGGGGCGCGCGCAGGACGTGCGGGGACGCTTGCGGGTTGGCGGTTCGGCACCGCCCGCGGAGCGGCCGTCATGAGCGCCCCCCTGAGGACCGTGCTCGGCGCCGCGCCCTTCGCGCTGGCCCTGGCGCTGTGGTTCATGCCCGTGCCCGCGGGCCTGGCGCCGGCGGCCTGGCACCTGTTCGCGGTGTTCGCCGCGGCCATCGCCGCGGTCGTGATCGGCGTGCTGCCCCTGCTCACGGCCTCGGCGCTGGCGGTGGCGGCGGTGATCCTGACCGGCACGCTCAAGCCCGAGCAGGCGTTCTCGGGCTTCGCCAACTCGAGCGTGCTGCTGGTCGTGATCGCCTTCATGGTCGCGCAGGCGGTGGTCAAGTCCGGCCTGGGCCAGCGCCTGAGCCTGATCGCCGTCAGCCTGTTCGGTCGCTCCGCGCGCGGCCTGGCCTACAGCATCGTGCTCACCGACGCGCTGATCGCGCCCGCCTTCCCGAGCAACACGGCGCGCGCCGGCGTGCTCTACCCGGTGGTGCTGTCGGTGGCACACGGCGCCGGCTCCTATCCCGAAGACCCGGCCAGGCGCCGCCTGGGCAGCTACCTCATGTACTGCGGCATGGCGAGCCTGGCGGTGTCCTCGGCGCTGTGGATGACGGCGACCTCGGCCAATCCCATCGGGGTGCAGATCGCGCGCCAGTTCGGCCTCGAGATCGGCTTCGGTAGCTGGCTGCTCACCGCCTCGGTGCCGGCCCTGCTGGCCATCGGCCTGCTGCCGATCGTGGTCGGCTGGCTCTTCCCGCCGGGCGTGGGCGCCACGCCCGAGGCGCCGGCCGCGGCGCGCGCCGAACTGGCCGGGATGGGGCCGCTGTCGCGCGCGGAGCGCATCACCGCCGCCGTGTTCGTGCTGATGGTGGCGGGCTGGGTGGTGTCGGATCCGCTCAAGCTCAACAACACGGCGATCGCCTTCGCTGGGCTGGGAGCCCTGCTGGTGGCGCGCGTGCTCACCCTCAAGGACATCTCCGGGCAGGGCGACACGCTCGTGACCTTCATCTGGCTGGCGGTGCTCTTTGCCCTGAGCGGCCAGCTCAATGCGCTCGGCTTCATGAGCTACGTGGGCGAGCGCCTCGCCCTGCGCCTGCAGGGGCTGTCGTGGCCGGCGATCTACGTGGCCCTGATTGCGCTCTACGTGCTGATCCACTACCTCTTCGTGAGCCAGTCTTCGCAGGTGCTCGCGCTGCTGGGCGTGTTCCTCGACGTGGGAATGCGCGGCGGCGTGCCTGCTCCGCTGATGGCCTACGGGCTGCTCTTCGCCAGCAGCTACTTCTCGGTGATCACGCCCCAGGCAGGCAGCCAGAACATCATCTTCGCGGCGAGCGGCTACCTCGATCAGCGTGAGCTCTACGTGAAGGGCCTGGTCATGACGCTGTTCTTCATGGCCATCTTCCTCGTGGTCGGCACCCCCTGGATCGTCCTGGTAACGCGCTAAGCTCGCGGCGCACGCGCCCCTCGACGGACGGTCGCGCGCGCTGCCGTCCTCCCTGGGCCATCAAGGATCCCGCGTGAATGCCGATCTCAATTGCCGCGTGACCGAGCTGTGGCTCTATCCCATCAAGGGTTGCGCGGGCGTGCGCCTGCATAGCGCCACCCTGGCCGACACCGGCCTCGAGCACGAGGGCATCGGCGACCGCGAATGGGTGCTGGCCGACGCCGCAGGCGAGTTCCTCAGCCAGCGCAGCCACCCGCTGATGGCCCTGGTGCAGCCGCGCCTCACCGCCTCGAGCCTGAGGCTCAAGGCCCCCGGCATGATCGACCTCGACCTGCCCTTCGACAGCGAGGGCGACGTGGTGCGCGTGCAGGTGTGGAACGACGAGCTCGCCGGCGTCACGCAGGGCGAACTGGCCGATGCGTGGTTCAGCCGCTACCTGGGCACGCCCTGCCGCCTGCTGCGCTTCGACCCTGAGCAACGCCGCCTGGCGGCCGCTCGCGATACCGGCGCGGTGGCCGCGCCCTACAAGTTCGCCGACGCCTTTCCGCTGCTGGTGCTGGGCGAAGGCTCGATGGACGACCTCAACGCGCGCCTCGCAGCCCTGGGGGCGGCGCCGGTGGACCAGCGCCGCTTCCGCCCGAATGTGGTGCTGGGCGACATGCCGGCGCACGAGGAGGACTTCCTGGCCACCCTGGAGCACGGCGCGCTCCTGCTCGACTGCGTGAAGCCCTGCGCGCGCTGCACGGTGCCCGGGGTCGATCCCGACACCGCGGCGTCCGACACCACGGTGACCGACCTGCTCGCTTCCTATCGCCGCACGGCCGAAGGCGTGATGTTCGGCGTCAACGCCATCGTCGCTCGCGGCGCGGGGGCGCTGCTGTCCGAGGGCGACATGCTGGTCGGACGGCTGCGCTTCGGCTGAAGCCTGCTTGCGCTCGCCCGAGCGCCCGCGCGAGCTCGCGGTGCAGCTGCGGCGCGCCGCCACTGCCAGACGCTAGCGTCATCGTCACCGACCGGCCGGGCGCGGCAAATCGCGGCGCGCGGCAACGCTAGCGCGCGGCGGAGGAGGAGCCTTCCGCGAACCGTCGCCAGAGCGCCTCGAGCGGCCCCTGCGCGTGGCGCGCCATCCACCAGCGGCTCGCGACCCACTGGACGCTCACGATGGCGGCAGCCAGCAGGGCGAGCTGCCAGGTGTTCATCCAGGCGCCCCAGCCCAGCCCCCAGCCCGACAGCAGCGCCCCCATCGCCAAGGACTGGGCCAGGTAATTGCTCAGTGGCATGCGCCCCGCGGGCGCGAGCCAGGCGATCCACGCGCCACGCGCGAACCACAGCACCGCCGCGGCATAGGCGAAGGACAGCGCGGACGAGGCCAGCAGCGGGATGGCAAACAGCGGATTGGCCAGTGTTCCGGGCCCCTCGGCCACGGCCGCGAGCGAGCCAGCCGCTTGCAGCAGACCCGCGGGCAGCCCGATCAGCAGGCCCAGCACCAGCGCCCGGCGCGCGAGCCCGGGCGGCGGCTCGGCGAGCCAGCCGGCACGCACCGCCAGCAGTCCGGTGAGCATGAAGGCGTAGACCGGCACCCACAATCCGCCCAGCCAGGCCGACCAGCTGATCAGCATGAAGTCCTGCGCGCGCTGCGGCAGTTGCGCGCTCCAACTGCCACGCGTGTAGGTGAGGTAGGCCTGCGCGAGCTCGCCCGAGAACTCGCCGTCCGCAAGACTGGACCCGAGCCAGGCGACCCCCGCCAGCACCGTGGTGACGAGCGCGGCGGCGATCCACCAGCGCCGCACGGCGCGGGCAAGCGTGGCCGCGTCGCTCGTGGCGTGGCGCATCAGCAGCAGCCCGAGCAGGGCGTAGAGGTTGGTGATGTCGCCGTAGTAGGCAAGCAGGCCGTGGGCCACGCCGAAGACGAAGAGCACGGCGTAGCGCCGCCGCATGACGCGCCGCGCGTCGCGGCCCGCCGCCTCGAGCTTGCTCCACAGCAGGCCGAAGCTCGCGCCGAACAGCATCGCGAACAGCGGCATGAACTTGTATTCGACCAGCGCCGAGAGCGCGAAATAGGTGATCGCCTCGGCGCTGCCGGGCGGGCCACGGAAGTAGCCCAGCGGATTGCCCGCCCCCCACACGAAGGACTGGATGTTGACCTGCAGGATGCCGGCGAGCGCGATCGCGCGCAGGGCATCGAGGCGCAGGTCGCGCGCGGGAGCGCCGTTCACCGCCAGCGGTGCGTCACGAGGCGGCTCCCCCGGCGCACGCTCCGCCGGCAGTGCGGCGTAGCCCGGCCGCAGCAGGCGCCGCGGAGCGGATGGGCGCCGAGGCCCTCAAGCCGCGTCGACCTTGGCCGCGGCGGCGTCGAGCAGGCCCGTGAGGCGGCGGTACTTGGCCATCAGCTCGTCCTGCGACTCGCGCCAGTCGGGGTGCAGCGGTATGCAGTCCACCGGGCAGAGCGCACGGCACTGCGGCTCGGCGAAGTGGCCCACGCACTCGGTGCACTTGTCCGGCGCGATCTCGTAGTGCTCCTCGCCGAGGAAGATGGCCTCGTTGGGGCACTCGGGCTCGCACACGTCGCAGTTGATGCACTCGTCGGTGATCAGCAGGGCCATGCGGATGGGGGCAGTGAGGGCTGCTCGGCGCGAACGGCGTTCAGTCGCGGAAGGGACCGCCCATGGTCTCGATCTTGTCCTTGAGCCAGCGCTCGACCGAGGGGAAGACGAACTTGCTCACGTCCCCGCCCATGACCGCGATCTCGCGCACGATGGTGCCGCTGATGAACTGGTACTGGTCGCTGGGGGTGAGGAACATGGTTTCGACGTCGGGCAGCAGGTAGCGGTTCATGCCCGCCATCTGGAACTCGTACTCGAAGTCGCTCACGGCCCGCAGGCCGCGCACGACCACGCGAGCATTCTGTTCGCGCACGAAGTCCTTGAGCAGCCCGCGGAAACCCGCCACTTCGACGTTGGGGTAATGCGAGAGCACCTCCCGGGCGATGGCGATGCGCTCGTCGAGCGCGAAGAAGGGCTTCTTGTTGCGGCTGTCGGCCACGCCCACCACCAGCTTGGCAAACAGACCCGCAGCTCGACGCACGAGGTCCTCGTGCCCGCGAGTGAGCGGATCGAATGTGCCGGGATAAACGGCTATGACCATCGCGAGCTTCTCCCTGTTTGCTTGACGTCTTGTTTGACCGGCTCGAGCCGCCCCTGTGCGCGGCCGGCCCATTATTCATGCGCCCGTGGGGCGCAGCAAATGAAAGGCCACCCGGCCGGCCGTCGCGGCGCGCACCAGCTCGTAGCCCGCCGTGGCGGCGGCCCCGGCACCGAGCGGCTCCGGACCCTCGAGGTAGACCAGTCCGTCGGGCACCGCCAGCCGGCGTGCCGCGGCGAGCGCCTCCGCCTGCAGCCCCGCGGCGAAGGGCGGATCGAGGAACACGAGGTCGAAGCCCGCGGCCGGCTGCCGCGCGGCCCAGGCCAGCGCCTCGGCGCAGATCAGCTCGACGCCCGTGCCGCCCAGGCGCGCCACGGTCGCGGCGAGCTGGCGGGCAAGAGCGGGATCGCGCTCCACCAGGGTGACCGAGGCGGCGCCACGGCTGGCCAGTTCCAGGCCCAGCGCGCCACTGCCGGCAAAAAGATCCAGCCCACGCAACGCGCCGAAGTCGCCCAGCAAGTGCGTCAGCCAGTTGAACAGCGTGCCGCGCACCCGGTCGCCCGTGGGGCGCAGGCCGGGCCGGTCGGGCACCGCCAGCGGGGTGCGCTTCCAGCGCCCGCCGATGATGCGCACCTCGCCCGGTGCGGCGCTGCGCGCCGAGGCGGTTGCTAGACTGCGCGCTGACTTCCGCCCGCCCACGGGCGACGCAGCGCGCCGCGAGCCATCCGGCCCGCGCGGCGCAGCGCCCGTGCCGGCTCCTCGCTTGCTCATCAGCCCATGATAAGTCCCGCTCCCGCCAAGTCCGGCTGGCTCTCGCGCCTCAAGGAAGGCCTGACGCGCACGCGCGTGAACATCGCCGGCCTGTTCTCGGGCGGCGTGGTCGACGAGGCCTTCCTCGAGGAACTGGAATTCGCGCTGATCAGTGCCGACGTGGGCGTGGCCACCGCCGCGATCCTGCTGCGCCGCGTGCGCGACCGCATCAAGCTCGACGGCCTCAAGACGCAGGAGGAAGTGCGCAGCGCGCTGCGCGACGAACTCGCCGCGCTGCTGTCCGCCGCTGAGCGTCCACTGGATCTGGCGGCGCACGGCAAGCCGCTGGTGATCATGGTCGCGGGCGTGAACGGGGCCGGCAAGACGACCTCGATCGGCAAGCTCTCGAAATGGCTGGCCGGACAGGGCAAGACCGTGCTGCTGGCCGCGGGCGACACCTTTCGCGCCGCCGCGCGCGAGCAGCTCGCCGTGTGGGGCACGCGCAACCAGGTCGAGGTGATCGCACAAAGCGGCGGCGATCCGGCCGCGGTGGTGTTCGACGCCGTCAACGCGGCGCGCGCGCGCGGCATGGACGTGCTGATCGCCGACACCGCTGGCCGCCTGCCGACCCAGGCGCACCTCATGGAAGAGCTCAAGCGCATCCGCCGCGCGCAGGACAAGGCCCTGCCCGGCGCGCCGCACGAGGTGATCCTGATCGTGGACGGCACCAACGGCCAGAACGCGCTGGCGCAGGTCAGGGCCTTCGACGAGGCGGTCGGCCTCACCGGCCTGGTGATCACCAAGCTCGACGGCACGGCCAAGGGCGGCGTGCTGGCGGCGATCACCCAGATGCGCCCCGATCGGCCGATCCCGATCTACTTCATCGGCGTGGGCGAGGGCATCGAGGACCTGCAGCCGTTCAAGGCGCGCGAGTTTGCCAACGCACTGGTGGGACTGGACTAGGACTCGGGCGCGTCGCCCGCCGCGCGCGGGTTGCGTGGCTTGGCCGGCGCCGGGCGCTTGCCGTCCAGGATGTGGCGGATGGCGAGGATGGGATGGCGGCTGAGCATGCGCGGCCCCGCGTAGCGCATCATCACCCGCGCCTGCTCGCGCTGGGCTGGGCCGTAGCAGTGGATCTGGCAGTTGGCGCAGGTGGGCTTGTCCTCGCCGTAGGGGCAGGCCGCGAGCCGCCGCGTGGCGTAGTCCATGAAGGCGCTGCACTCCGGGCACAGGTCGCCGCCCGTGCTGGCGTGCTGGTCGCGGCACCAGATGCTCAGCATCACCTGCATGGTGCGCAGTTCACGCGACAGGCGCGGTCCCTGCAGGCGGGCCAGGCGGCGCGAGGCGCCGTCGCTCAGAGGCTCGGAACTCATCGTTGGTTCAATCCGGTAGGCCCGGCCAGCATGAAGGCGCAGTCGCGCCGCGCGCTTGACCTCGCGCAAGCCCGCGCCCGCCCCCTCCGCAGGAGGTAGGCGTCAACCCGGCCCGTAGAATCCGGGAACTTCAGCTCCACCCCCACCATGCTCCTCGCCGCCGTCGACCTGGGTTCCAACAGCTTCCGCCTCGAGATAGGACGCGTCGAGGGCTCGCACATCCTCACCCAGGGCTACTGGAAGGAGACCGTGCGGCTTGCCGCCGGGCTCGACGAGGAGCAGCGCCTGACCCGCAAGGCGATGGACACCGCGCTCGACACCCTGGCGCGCATGAACGAGCGCCTGCGCGGCCTGCCGGCCTCGCAGGTGCGCGCGGTGGGCACGCAGACGCTGCGGGTGGCGGGCAATGCGGCGGACTTCCTGCGCCGCGCCGAGAAGGTCCTGGGCTATCCGATCGAGGTCATCGCCGGCCGCGAGGAGGCGCGCCTCGTGTTCGAGGGCTGCGCGCACACCCTGCCGCTGTCGACCGCGCGCCGCCTGGTGGTGGACATAGGCGGCGCCTCGACGGAACTGATCGTCGGCCGGGGCTTCGAGGCCGAGCGCGCCGAGTCGTTCAAGGTGGGCTGCGTCAACACCTCGGTGCGCTTCTTCCAGGACGGGATCATCGACCGCGCCAGCCTCAAGAAGGCGCAGGTCGCGGTGGCGGCGGAACTGGAAGAGGCGGTCGAGCTGTTCTCGCGCCGCCACTGGGACGAGGCCTACGGCTCCTCGGGCACCGCGGGCGCGGTGTCCGACATCCTGCGCGCGCAGGGCTGGAGCGACGGCGTGATCACCGCCGAGGCCCTGCTGCGTCTGCGCCATGCCCTGCTCGAGGCGGGCGAGATCCGCCGCATCAAGCTTGCCGGCCTCAAGGCCGAGCGCCAGGAGGTGATCGCGGGCGGCGTGGCGGTGCTCTCGGCGGTGTTCGACGTGCTGGGGGTGCAAGAGATGCGGCCGGCGCGTGGCGCCCTGCGCGTGGGCGTGCTCTACGACCTGCTGGGCCGGCGCGAGCACCGCGACGTGCGCAGCATGGCGGTGGAACGCATGCAGGCGCGCTTCGGGGTCGATGCCGCGCAGGCGCGCGCCGTGGCGGTGATCGCCACCCAGTTGCACGAGGCCCTGGACCCGGAGGCCGACGCCGACGCCCGCCACCGCCTCGACTGGGCGGCCGCGCTGCACGAGGTGGGTTTCGCGGTGTCGCACGGCGACTACCACAAGCACGGCGCCTATCTGGTGCGCCACAGCGACATGGCGGGCTTCTCGACCCATGAGCAGGAGCGCGTCGCGCTGCTGGTTCTGGGGCAGCGGGGCAACCTCAGGAAGCTGGGCGACGCGCTTGCCGAGCCGACGCGCCTGGCCAAGATCCTGGCGCTGCGGCTCGCGGTCATCCTGATGCACGCGCGCCGCCCGGTGCGCCTGCCCGAGTGGTCACTGCGCGCGCGCGAGGGGCGCATCGAGTTCGCGCTCGACGGCGCCTGGCTGAGCCGCCATCCGCTCACCCAGCACCTGCTCGAAGAAGAAGCCGCGACCTGGCAGCGTGCCGGCGTGGACCTGAGACTGGTGGCCCGCTGAGCCGCGCTCAGGCGAAGTCGGGATTGCAGACCGCGCGCAGCACTACCTGACGCGCGCCATCACGGTCGCGCGCCGACAACCACCACACCCCGCCCTTCTTCACGGACCAGGGCTGCTCTTCGCCCGCGAGCAGCCGGCTCGCCACCAGGCCCAGGGTCGGCTGGTGTCCGACCACCACGACGGGCACCTTGGCCACCGGCCAGCCCGCGGCGACCAGCACCGCGCCGCTGTCGGCGTCCGGCGCCAGCGCATCCACCGTGACCAGCTTGCGCTGCGCCAGTTCGGCGAGCGCTCGCGCCGTCTGCTGGGCACGCGTCGCCGGGCTGGCCAGGATGCGTGCCGAGTCCGGCAGGCGCGCGTGCAGCCATTCGGCCATGCGCCGTGCCTGCTTCTCGCCGCGCGCAGTGAGCTTGCGGCCGTGGTCGGGCTCGGCGAGTTCGGCTTCGGCGTGGCGCCAGAGGATCAGTTCCAAGGGGCGGCTCCGTGGTTCGTGCGGTCGGGGTCTCAGGCGTCGTGCTGGGCGAGGCGCTCGACCAGGCGCGTCTGCGCCGGGACGGCCTGCGCCCCGCCGGACGGCGCGCGGTACTGGCCGTCGGCGCCCAGACGCCAGGCGTTGGCGCGATCGTCGAGATAGACCTTCAGTCCTTCCTCGATCACCCGGCGCTTGAGCGCGGGGTCGAGGACGGGAAAGGCGATCTCGATGCGCCGGAAGAGGTTGCGGCCCAGCCAGTCGGCGCTCGACAGGTACACATCGTCGGCGCCGGCGTTGCGGAACCAGAAGACGCGACTGTGCTCGAGGAAGCGGCCGATCACCGAGCGCACGCGAATGTTGTCGGACACGCCCTTGACGCCGGGGCGCAGGACGCAGGCGCCGCGCACGATCAGGTCGATCTTCACGCCCGCCTGCGAAGCGGCATACAGGGCGCGGACGATGCTCTCCTCGCCCAGCGCGTTCATGCGCGCCACGATGCGCGCCGGCTTGCCGGCCCGGGCGTGGCGCGTCTCGCGGGCGATCGCATCGAGCAGATGGCGGTGCAGGTCGAAGGGCGCGAGCCAGAAGTGCTTGAGCCGCTCCACGCGCGTGAGGCTGGTGAGGTGGCGGAACACCTTCTCGGCATCGCCGCACAAGTCAGGGTTCGCGGTGAGCAGGCCGAAGTCGGTGTAGAGCCGCGCCGTGCCCGCGTGATAGTTGCCCGTGCCCAGGTGCGCGTAGCGAACGAGCCGGGTGCGGCCGCGCACGCGCTCGCGCCGCGTCACGAGCAGCATCTTGGCGTGGGTCTTGAGGCCGACCACGCCGTAGACCACCTGCACTCCCACGCGCTCGAGGCGGTCCGCAAGATCGATGTTGGCCTCCTCGTCGAAGCGCGCCTTGAGCTCGACCACCACGGTGACCTCCTTGCCGCGGCGCGCCGCCTCGATCAGCAGGTCGACGAGCGTCGAGCTCGAGCCCGTGCGATAGAGCGTCATGCGGATCGCCACCACGGCCTCGTCGGTGGCGGCCTGGCGCAGCAGCGCCAGCACGGGCTCGAAGCTCTGGTAGGGATGGTGCAGGAGCACGTCGCCGGCCCTGAGCGCCTCGAACACGTCGTCCTCGGGCGCAAGCCCCGCCGGCCAGCCGGCGACGAAGGGCGGCCAGCGCAGGCGCGCATCGGTCAGCCGGTCGACAAGCTGGGTCATGCGCACCAGGTTCACCGGGCCGTCGAGCCGGAAGACGGCCTCGTCGGGCAGGCCGAACTGCGCCTGCAGCAGTTGCTCGATCGGCGGCGGACAGGTGTTGAGGACTTCGAGCCGCACCGGATCGCCGTAGTGGCGTTGATTGAGCTCCAGGCGCAGAGCCTGACGCAGGTTCTTGACCTCGCGCTCGTCGACCGCCAGGTCGGAGTCACGCGTCACGCGGAACTGCGAGAAGCTGGCGATGCGCAGCCCCGGGAAGACCTCGTGCAGGTGCGAGCGGATCACCGAGCTGAGCAGCACGAAGGCCTGGCGGCCCGGTGCCAGCCTCGCGGGCAGCGGAATCACCCGCGGCAGCACGCGCGGCACCTTGAGGATCGCCACCCCCGCGGGACGGCCGAACGCGTCCTTGCCCTCGAGCTGGATGACGAAGTTCAGCGCCTTGTTCATCACCTGCGGGAACGGGTGCGAGGGGTCGAGCACGATGGGCGCGAGCAGCGGACGCACCTCGCGCGTGAAGTACTCCTGCACCCAGGCGGCCTGGGCCGCGTCGCGCTGCGCGTGATTGAGCACGACCACGCCCTGCTGCACCAGCAGGGGCGAGACCACGTGATTGAACAGCGCGTACATCTCGCTCACGATGCGGTGCGCGCGCGCCGAGACCTGTTCGTACAGCGGCACGGCCGGGCCGTGGCCCCCGGCCTCGCGCACCGCGTCGTAGAGGTCGATGATGCGCAGCTCGTAGAACTCGTCGAGGATCGACGAGACGATCCCGATGAAGCGCAGCCGCTCGCCCAAGGGCACGGCAGGATCGGCGGCCTGGGCAAGCACGCGCTCCACCAGCGCCAGTTGCGAGAGTTCGCGGGGAATCAGCGGCGGCCCCGGGACGAGGGCCGATCGCTTCTCTGACTTCTTCACGCGCTTGACCATGACAGTCGTCGATGACGCCGGTGTGACACATCCACAGTAGCGCCGTTGCCTTGCGGCGCACCGCGCGCGAGCGGCCCTGCGAGCCCTCGCGACGATTCTATTGGCGCGGCGTGGCCCGAAGCGCCGTCCCGCTCGGCTGGCGCGGTAGCCCGGTTCCGCGGCTTGACGCCCCGCGGCGAGCCACGGCCCGGGGCCGGCTGCTCTGCAAACTGGCGCGCGCGCCGACACCCGAGGCGGCGGGGAACTCCCTCCGCCTCGCCTCGGGCACGGATCTTCCCCTTGAACGGCCGGGGTTTCAGAGAGAGTGAGCACTCTCACGAACGGTGCTTACCCGAGTATTTCACTAGGAATTGAACTTTCGGGGAGTCCCTGACTCGAAGGATTAGCACTCGCGACCGTGGAGTGCTAATGTTTTTACATGGAGGTGCACCACTCGATGAACCGATCCGCCCGCCTTTCCAACTCGACCGCCCTGGTTCCGGTGACCGCGAACCATGCCCTTGCCTTGAGCCCGCAGGGCCTGGGAAATCTGGACGCCTACATTCAGGCTGCCCAGCGCGCGCCGATGCTCAGCGCCGAGGACGAGACACGCCTGGCCCGGCGCCTGCGCGATCACGCCGACCTCGACGCGGCAGGGCAACTGGTGATGTCGCATCTGCGTCTGGTGATCTCGGTGGCGCGCGGCTATCTGGGCTACGGCCTGCCCCACGCCGACCTCATCCAGGAAGGCAACGTCGGCCTGATGAAGGCGGTCAAGCGCTTCGACCCGGAGCGCGGCGTGCGGCTCGTGTCGTTCGCGCTGCACTGGATCCGCGCTGAGATCCACGAGTACATCCTGCGCAACTGGCGCCTGGTCAAGGTGGCCACCACCAAGGCGCAGCGCAAGCTCTTCTTCAACCTGCGCAGCATGAAGCAGGCCAGCGGCACGATGGGGCAGGACGAGATCGACGCGATGGCGCGCGAGCTCAAGGTCAAGCCCGAGGAAGTGGCCGAGATGGAAATGCGCATGTCGGGCGCCGACATCGCACTCGAGGCTCACGGCGAGGGCGATGACGAGCAGTACGCGCCGATCGCCTGGCTGGCCGACGGCGAGTCCGAGCCCACCCAGGTGCTGGCGCGGCGCGAGCGCGACCTGCTGCAGTCCGACGGTGTGCGCCAGGCGCTCGAAGGGCTGGACCCGCGCAGCCGCCGCATCGTCGAGGCACGCTGGCTCGACGAGGACGCCGAGGGCAAGGTGGGCACGGCCACGCTGCACGATCTGGCCGCGGAGTTTGGCGTGTCGGCCGAGCGCATCCGCCAGATTGAGGTCAAGGCGCTGCAGAAGATGCGCGCGGCCCTGGCCACGGCCTGAGCGTCGATCCGCCCGTCACGGCGCCCACCCGGGCGCCGTTTTTTTGGCAAGCCGCCGGCCTAGAGGAGTTGCTTGAGGTCCGCGACCACCGAGTCCATGTCCTGCTTGTGGCGCAGGTACAGGCGCACCTTGCCGTCGCGATCGAAGACATAGGCGCCGGCAGTGTGGTCGATGGTGTAGGACGTGGGCGTCTGGCCGGGCACCTTCTGGAAGAAGATCTTGAACTCCTTGGCCGCCGCCACGGTCTGCTCGGGCGTGCCCACGAAGCCGACGAAGCTCGGATCGAAGCCGGGCACGTACTGTGCGAGCACCTCGCGCGTGTCGCGCTCGGGATCCACCGTCACGAAGACCACCTGAAGCTTGTCGCCGTCCTTGCCCAGGCGGCGCTTGATCTCGGCCATGTCGGTGAGCGTCGTGGGGCATACGTCCGGGCACTGCGCGAAGCCGAAGAACACCACCACCACCTTGCCCTTGTAGTCGGCCAGGCTGCGCTGCGCGCCGGTGTGGTCGCTCATCGCCAGGGTGCGCGCGTAATTCGCCCCGGTGATGTCCACGCTCGAGAACTTGGGCTGCCCGCAGGCAGCGAGCAGCAGGGCGAGGCCCAGGGCGAACAGGTGTCTCATGGCTGCAGGCTGCGGCACGAGCGCAGGCTCAGGCGTAGTGATCGACGAGCAGCGCCGCAAAGAGCGCCGCGAGATACACGATCGAGTAGTTGAAGGTGGCCCGAGCCAGCCTGTCGCTGTAGTTGCGCAGCAGGCGCCAGGCGTAGGCCAGGAAGACGGCCCCCAGCACCAGGGCGGCGGTCAGGTAGATCAGCCCCGCCATGCGGATCGCGTAAGGCAGCGTGGTCGTGGCCACCAGCACGATCGTGTAGAGCAGGATGTGCAGGCGGGTGAATTCCGAGCCGTGCGTCACCGGCAGCATGGGCAGGCCGCTGGCGCGGTAGTCCTCGACCCGATACAGCGCCAGCGCCCAGAAGTGCGGCGGGGTCCACACGAAGATGATCAGCACCAGCAGCCAGGCCTGCGCCGGGGCCTCGCCAGTGACGGCGGCCCAACCCAGCACCGGGGGCATGGCGCCCGAGAGTCCGCCGATCACGATGTTCTGCGGCGTGTTGGGCTTGAGCAGGACGGTGTAGATCACCGCGTAGCCCACGAAAGTGGCGAAGGTCAGCCACATCGTCAGCGCATTGACCTGGGTGTAGAGCACCCACATGCCCACACCGCCCACCAGCCCCGAGAAGACGATGGCCTGCAGCGGCGTCAGGTCGCCGCGCGCCATGGGCCGCATGCGGGTGCGCGCCATCTTGGCATCGATGGTGCGCTCGATGATCGAGTTCACCGCGAAGGCGGCGCCCGCGAGCAGCCAGATGCCGATCGTGCCCATCACCACCAGGCGCAGCGGCGGCAGCCCCGGCACCGCGAGGAACATGCCGATCACCGCGCAGAAGATCGCCAACTGCGTCACGCGCGGCTTGGTGAGCGCCCAGTACTGGCGGGCGAGGAGACTGAGTGACAAGGCGTCGCCCGAGGTCGAAGGGGAGTGCATGAGAGCGGTACTGCTGAGGGGGACCCGGATTTTACCCGGCCGGCCGGGCATGGGCGGTCGCGGCGGCCTGGCGACCCGCGTCGGCGCAGCGCAGGTTGATCACCACCAGCACGGCAACCAGCGCCGCCGCCCCTCCGTTGTGGAGCACGGCCAGCGCCAGCGGCCAGGCGAGCACGATGTTCGACAGCCCGGTGACGAACTGCAGCACCAGCAGCGCCGCCAGCCAGTGGGCCGCCCGGCTCAGCCCCTCGATGCGCCAGGCGCGCCAGGCCAGCACCCCCAGCAGGGCGAACACGAACAGCGCGAAGCTGCGGTGCGTCCAGTGGATGGCGACCAGAGCCTGAAAGGGGATCACGCCACCCGCGCCGTCCATGCCCAGCGGCCGCCACAGCGTGTAGCCGGCGGCGAAGTCCGCCTCGGGCAGCCAGCGTCCCTGACACAGAGGGAAGTCCGTGCACGCCAGCACGGCGTAATTGGAGCTCACCCAACCGCCGAGCGCGATCTGCACATACAGCACCGCGAGTGAGGCCACGGCCAGGCCGCGCAGGCGCGTCGCCCCGGAAGACACGATGACGGGCGGGCTCTCGCGCAGCGCGAGCCACACCAGCAGGGCGAGCAACGTCACGCCGCCCAGCAGATGCAAGGTGACGATGGCCGGCTGCAGCTTCATGGTGACGGTGAACGCGCCGAACGCACCCTGGACGCACACCGCAACGAACACCAGCGTCGCCAGCCAGGGCGAGGCCCGTGGCTCACGCCTATGGCGCCACCACGCCAGGCCCATCAGCACCACGATCAGCGCGCCCACGCCCGTGGCGAAGTAGCGATGGAGCATCTCGATCCATGCCTTGCCCATGGTCACCGGGCCGGTGGGCAGCGCGCTTTCGGCGGCGCGGATCTGCTCGCCTGCAGAAAGCGGATTGGAGTGCCCATAGCAGCCCGGCCAGTCGGGGCAACCCAGGCCCGAGTCGGTGAGCCGGGTGAAGGCGCCGAACAGGATCAGGTCGAAGGTCAGGAAGGCGGTGAGCCAGGCCAGGCGCCGGGACTTGTGTTCGCCGCGCGAGAACCACACCAGGGCCAGCGGCACGGCGGCGATGGCTGCGCCCTTGCCGAGCAGCAGCAGGGTGGGCGCCAGATCGACGCTCATCCGACGCGCGAAGCCTTGAGCAGCTTGTTCATGTCGCGCTTCATCTTGTTGGGGTCCGCGTCCCTGGGCCAGCGCAGCATCTGGTTGCCCAGCGGATCGATGATCCAGATGTGGTCGGTCAGGCGCCCCCCCGGCGGGACGGCCAGAAAGCGCTCCAGCTCCGCCGGCTGGGCGCGCAGGAAGAAGGTGCCGTCGTGCTCGCGCATGATCGCCGTGGACAGCGGCGCCGCATCGCTGACCAGCCACACGCGCTCGATGCGGTCGCGCTCGCGGCCGGTGGTGGCGCGCACCTGGCGCATGTTGTAGAGGCGCTCGGCGCAGGCCGCGTCGCAGTCGCCGGGCGCCACCTGCACCATCACCCACTTGCCAAGCAGGGAGCGCGCGTCGAAGGGCGTGCCGTCGAGCTGCCTCAAGGCCAGGGGTGGCAGGGGCCGCTGCGGCATCACCAGTTCGCCGTAGTTGGTTCGGCCGTCCGGGGGAAAGACGTAGTAGGCGAAGTAGGAGGCGATCACCGGCGCGGCGCACACGGCGAGCACCAGCCAGAGCATGCGGTAGCTGCGCCGCGCGGGCGCGGCGGCGTTCGAGGAATCAGTCGGAGGCGGCATGACCACGGTTGCGAACGGCGAAGAAGATCATGAGAGCGGCAACGGCAGCCGCGATGGCGTACCACTGGAAGGCATAGCCCAGGTGCTTGTCCACGCCAGCCGACGGCACGGGCCAGTGCCGGCGCAGGCCGTCCGACGCGTCGCTGGTCTGCTGGACCAGCAGGCGCAGCACGGGCCGCCCGGCCACGCGCTCGTAGGCCGCGTAGTCGAGGTTTTGCCAGATGCCGGGCAAGCCTGCCACGGGCGCGTCGCCGAGTTCGAGCGAGCGTGTGGGGCGCTCCACGGCCAGCCCTTGCACGACGACCTCGCCGGCAGGCGGCGCGCCCGCCGCCACCCGTGTGCGGTCGGCCGGGTCCCGAGGCACGAAGCCGCGGTTCACCAGCACCCAGGGCGCGCCGGGCGCGACCTCGAGCGGCGTGATCACGAAGAATCCGGCGCGGCCGTCCAGCTGGCGGTTGTCGAGGAAGACCGAGGCCTCGGGAACGAAGTGTCCGCGCGCGGACACGCGGCGCGGCAGTTCGGCGGGCGCGGCGCGTCCGGCCTCGAGCGCCAGTGGCTCGGCCTGCGCCGCCGCATCCCAGCGCGCCTGCATGGCGCGCTTCTCGTCGGCGCGTCCGCTCTGCCACTGCGCCGCGGCGAGCGCGAGCGCGATCGTCGCGCACCCGGCGCCGTAGGCGAGCACGGAGCGCCACTTCATCGCCCGCTCCGCGATGGGATAATCGCCGTCCAGCCCTGGAGTCCGCGCATGCGCCTGCTGATCGTCATTGCCCTGGTGGGCATCGTTGCCTCGCTTGGCTCGGCCCTTGTGTTCCTGATGCGCGACCGCGGCACCGGGCGTCGCACCGTGCAGGCCTTGACGCTGCGCGTCGGCCTGTCGGTCCTCTTGTTCCTGTTCATCCTGTTCAGCTACTGGATGGGCTGGGTGCAGCCCCGCCTTCACTGAGCTCGGCAGGCCAAGAAAAAGCGGCGCCCTCGGGCGCCGCCTTGCCTGAGGTCGGTCGCGACGGCCTAGAGCCAGTACACCACCACGTACAGGCCGATCCAGACCACGTCCACAAAGTGCCAGTACCACGCCGCGGCCTCGAATCCGAAGTGATGCTGGGCCGAGAAGTGGCCCTTCATCAGGCGCACCAGGATCACGCTCAGCATGATGGCGCCGAGGAAAACGTGGAATCCGTGGAAGCCCGTGAGCATGAAGAAGGTCGAGCCGAAGATGCCCGAGGACAGGCGCAGGTTCAGCGCAGAGTAGGCGTGCACGTACTCGTAGATCTGCACGCCCAGGAAGGTCACGCCCAGAGCGACGGTGATGAACAGCCAGAAGATCGTCGTCTGGCGCTGGTTGGCCAGGAGGGCGTGGTGCGCGATCGTCAGCGTGATGCCGGAGGTCAGCAGCAGGGCGGTGTTGATCGTGGGCAGCCAGAAGGGGCCGATCGTGGTGAAGGCATCGACCAGCCCCGCCGGACCGCTGTGCGGCCAGGCGCCGTCGAAATCGGGCCACAGCAGCCGGTGGTCAAAGTCGCCCAACAAGGGAGCGGTGATCACCCGCGCGTAGAACAGCGCGCCGAAGAAGGCGGCGAAGAACATCACCTCCGAGAAGATGAACCAGGCCATGCCCCAGCGGAACGACACGTCGACCTGCTTGCCGTAGAGCTTGCCCTCGGACTCGAGTGCGACCATGCCGAACCAGCCCACCATCATGTACAGCAGCAGGCTCAGGCCGATCAGCAGGCCCAGCCATCCGACCTGCATGCTGTTGACCACCGCGGCCGCACCGAAACCGGTGAAGCCCATCGCCAGCATGCCGACCATCGGCCATTGCGACGGCTGGGGGATGAAATAGCGCGCATCCGCGCCGGCACTTGCTGCTCCCATCGGGATCTCCTCTGCCTTGCTTTCTATTGGCTCACTACCCACTTCACGATGGCCAGCAGCGCGAACACGAACACCGCTGCGGCCACGACACCCATCAGGATCACGTGCACGGGGTTGAGCCGCGTCGCGTCCGATTCGTAGTCGGCGCGCCTGCGCACGCCGAAGAAACTCCAAAACACTGCCTTCGCCGTCTGCCCCAGGCTCGCGTCGCGCGGGGCGGGCGGCTTGTCCGCGGCGCTCAAGTGGGCGGCTCCTGCGCCGGCTGCGCCGACTTGGCGGTCTTGCCGGTCGCGCCCGCCACCTCGAAGAAGGTGTACGAGAGCGTGATTTCCTTCACGTCCTTGGGCAGGTCGGGATCCACGAAGAACACCACGGGGAACTGCCTGACCTCCCCCGGACCCAGGGTCTGCTGCTGGAAGCAGAAGCACTCCAGCTTCTGAAAGTGCGCGGCCGACTGCAGCGGCGCGTAGCTCGGGATCGCCTGCCCGGCCATGGTGCGGCTCTCGAGGTTCACCAGGTCGTAGGTGACCTGCACCAGTTCGCCCGGATGGACCTCGAGGTGGTTCACGTGCGGTCGGAAGCGCCACGGGCCGCGCTCGTTCGCATCGAACTCGACGATCACCTTGCGGGTCTTGTCGACCTGCGTGTTGCGCGCGGCACGCTCGACCGAGGCGTCGCGGTTGGTGACCACGTTGATCCCCGTGATCTCGCAGATCTTGCGGTAGATCGGCACGAGCGCCCAGCCGAAGCCGAACATGAGCACCGCCACCACCAGCAGCTTGCGCAGCAGGGTCCGGTTGCTCTGGCTCGGCGTCGCGTCCACCGACTCAGCCCAGCAGCCAACGGCGTGCGATCACGCCCAGGAAGAAGACCACCACCACCGTGGCCAGGATCCAGCCCGTGCGTCGGTTGTCGGTCTTGCGCTCTTCGATGCGGTCCATCGGTATGCCCTTGTCCCTACGGCCTACTTCACCACCGGAGGCGTCTCGAACGAGTGATAGGGCGGCGGCGAAGACAGGGTCCACTCCAGCCCGTCGGGCGCGTGCCAGGGGTTGTCGCCCGCCGACTTGCCACCCTTGATGCACTTGAGCACGACGTACAGGAACAGCAGCTGCGTGAGGCCAAAGCCAAAGGCCCCGATCGTCGCCAGCATGTTGAAGTCGGCAAACTGCAGGGCGTAGTCGGCGTAGCGACGCGGCATGCCCGCGAGCCCCAGGAAGTGCATCGGGAAGAAGGTGACGTTGAAGAAGATGATCGACAGCCAGAAGTGCGTCTTGCCGAGCGTCTCGTCGTACATGTGGCCGGTCCACTTGGGCAGCCAGTAGTAGGCACCCGCGAACAGGGCGAAGAGCGAGCCCGCCACCAGCACGTAGTGGAAGTGCGCCACCACGTAATAGGTGTCCTGGAGCTGGATGTCGATCGGCGCCACCGCCAGGATCAGGCCGGTGAAGCCGCCCATGGTGAACACGAAGATGAAGCCCACCGAGAACAGCATCGGCGTCTCGAAGCTCATCGAGCCCTTCCACATCGTGGCCAGCCAGTTGAACACCTTCACGCCCGTGGGCACGGCGATCAGCATCGTGGCGTACATGAAGAACAGCTGCCCGGTCACCGGCATGCCGGTGGTGAACATGTGGTGCGCCCAGACGATGAAGCTGAGGATCGCGATCGAGGCCGTGGCGTAGACCATCGAGGCGTAGCCGAACAGCGGCTTGCGCGCGAACACCGGCACGATCTGGCTCACGATGCCGAAAGCCGGCAGGATCATGATGTAGACCTCGGGGTGCCCGAAGAACCAGAAGATGTGCTGGTACATCACCGGGTCGCCGCCGCCGGCCGCGTTGAAGAAGCTGGTGCCGAAGTGGCGGTCGGTCAGCGTCATGGTGATGGCGCCGGCCAGCACGGGCATCACCGCGATCAGCAGGTAGGCGGTGATCAGCCAGGTCCAGCAGAACATGGGCATCTTCATGAGCGTCATGCCCGGGGCGCGCATGTTCAGGATGGTGGTGACGATGTTGATCGAGCCCATGATCGAGCTCGCGCCCAGGATGTGCATGGCGAAGATGGCCATGTCCATGCCAGGGCCCATCTGCACCGTCAGCGGCGCGTAGAGCGTCCAGCCCGCCGCCACCGCGCCACCCGGCACGAAGAACGAAGTCATCAGGAGCAGAGCGGCCGGCGGCATGAGCCAGAAGCTGAAGTTGTTCATGCGCGCGAAGGCCATGTCGGGCGCGCCGATCTGCAGCGGGATCATCCAGTTCGCGAAGCCCACGAAGGCGGGCATGATCGCGCCGAACACCATGATCAGCCCGTGCATGGTGGTGAGCTGATTGAAGACCTCGGGGCTCACGATCTGCATGCCCGGCTGGAACAGCTCGGAGCGGATGCCCAGAGCCAGCACGCCCCCCACCAGGAACATGGTGAAGGAGAACCACAGGTACATCGTGCCGATGTCCTTGTGGTTGGTGGCAAATAGCCACCGGCGCCAGCCGTGCGGATGCTCGTCGTGGTGGTCGTGGTCGGCGTGGCCGTGGGGCAGCACTGCGCTCATCTGCTTCTCCTGATTCCTGTGCGGTCCGCTTACTTCTTGGCGGCCAAGACTTCGGCGGGCTGAATCGCCTTGCCGGTGGCATTGCCCCAGCTGTTCTCGACGTAGGTGATCACCGAGGCAATCTGCGTGGCCGAGAGATTGCCCTTCCAGGCCGGCATCGCGCCCTTGCCGTTGAGCAGCAGCGCGATCACGTCGGCCTGCGGGCCATTCACCACCTTGCTGCCGTCGAGCGCGGGAAAGGCGTTGGGCACGCCCTTGCCGTTGGCCTGATGACAGACCTGGCAGTTGGCCTCGTAGACCTTGGCGCCCATGGTCTTGAGCGCGACCAGTTCGTACACCTTGCTGGGATCCTCGGCGGCGGCGGCCATCGCCTTCTTGCGGTCGGCCACCCACGCGGCGTAGTCCTCGGCGCTCTTGACCACGACGACCACGGGCATGAACGCGTGGTCCTTGCCGCACAGTTCGGCGCATTCGCCGCGGTAGGTTCCGACCTTCTCGGCGCGGAACCAGGTGTCGCGCGCGAAACCGGGAATCGCGTCCTGCTTGACGCCGAAGGCGGGCACCCACCAGGCGTGGATCACGTCGGCCGCGGTGGTGATGATGCGCACCTTCTTGTCGACCGGCACGACCAGCGGCTCGGTGACCTCGAGCAGGTAGTTGGCGTTCTTGGGATCCCTGCCCATGATCTGCGATATGGGCGTGGCCAGCGAGGACACGAACGAGATGCCCTCGCCCTCGCCGCGCAGGTAGTCGTAGCCCCACTTCCACTGGTAGCCGGTGACCTTGATCGTCAGGTCGGCGTTGGAGGTGTCCTTCATGGCCACCACCGTCTTGGTGGCCGGGATCGCCATCCCGATCACGATCAGGAAGGGGATCACGGTCCAGATGATCTCGACCTTGGTGTTCTCGTGCCAGGTCTCGGCCACCGCGCCCTTGGAGGCGCGGTGCTTCCAGATCGAATAGAACATCACCCCGAACACCGCGACGAAGATCACGCCGCAGATCACCAGCATCAGGGTGTGCAGCGAGTAGATCTCCTCGGCGATCTGGGTGACCGGCGGCGCAAGGTTGAACTTGCTCTGGATCGGCAACGCCGCGGCGGCGGCTCCCGCCAAGCCCAGGCCGGCCGCGAGGGCGGCAGATTTCAGGATTGCGAGCTTCAACTTCATTGCGCTTTCACCGGTTCCTTGCCAGTCGCCTGGCGCGTGTCTCGAACTGCAAACCAAATCGTCACACCATTGCCCCGCGTGCTTGCGCCAGGGCGGCCTTCAACTCACGGGCCAGCAGGCGCCGCCGATCGGTTGTCAGCAAGCGCCCCAGTTCCAGCCTGCGCGCCCCGCACGCCGCCTCGACGCGCACGCGCGCTCCCAACTCGCGCCCGGTCTCCTCGACCTCGATGCGCACCCAGGCCAGCGGCATGCGCCACTCGCTGTGCTGCTGCGCCTGCCACCGTTGCACCTTCAACTCGCCATCGACGATCTCGATGCTCTCGGCGTCGGTCGCATGTCGCGCGGTCATCACGTATGCGAGGACCATCGCCACGAACTCGAGACCCACGAAGGGCAACACCAACCACAGACCGCGACTTGCGAACGCGGCACCGATCACGAACGAGACGGCCACCAGGGAGCAAAACACCCAGGCAAGCTGCCGCGGACTGGCCGAGCAGTTGCGCTTGATCAACCACCGAGCCGAGGACCCTGACACACTGTTCCCTCAAGCATGCCGAGCTAGGATCGGCGCAAAGTGGGCGGATTATAGGGGTGGCGTACTTACCCCAACAACTTGCCCTCTCGCTTTTTGTGGCGAGCCACCCTCGCCTGTCGCCCAAAGCCCTGTCACGACGGGGCTTTTTTGCGTGCGCCCAACTCCGCGCGCAAGGCCTCCAGGGTCACGGCGGTCTGCCCTCGCACGCGTGGCGCAGGCTTCCAGGCGTGCCCGTAGACCACCTCGAAGCTCAGGGCAATGCGGCCGTCCGCCCCAGCGCGCCGCGTCAGCGCCTCGCGCAGGCGGCGCCCCGCGGCCCCGCCCGGCAGCCAGTCGGGGCGGTCGTCGCGCGGATTCGCGCCGAGGGCGCGGGCCTCGGAAATTAGCGCATCGGCGCTGGCGTACGTCAGGGTCAGCGTCTCCACGTCCATCACTGGCGTGGCCAGGCCCGCCGCGACCATCATGTCGCCGTAGTCGTGCATATCCACGAAGCTCACCGGCCGCGCGGCGGGCCAGGCTTCTGCCATGGCTGCGCGCAGTTCCTTGAGCGTGTCCGGACCGAAGGCGCTGAACAGCAGCAACCCGTCGGTACCCAGCACCCGCGCCCACTCGACAAAGAGCGTGTGCGGCGCCGGATGCCAGTGCAGCATCAGGTTGGAGTGAACCAGGTCGACCGCCCCCGCGGGCAGCGGCAACTGGCCGGCTTCGGCACAGACCAGCCAGGGGGAGCTTCCAGCCCAGGCCGCCAGCCGGCCCGACCAGCCCGCCTTCCGACCCGACGCCAGCATGGCAGCCGACAGATCCAAGCCCAGCCAGCGCGACTGCGGGAACTTTCCCATCAGCGCAGTTCGCGCCGCCCCCCCGCCCGCGCCCACGTCAGCCACCAGTCGGGGCGCGAGGCGCATCAGGTCCAGACGCTCGATCAGCCGCCGCCCGACCTCGCGCACCACGGCCTCGTGCCGGGGCCAACGCGCCACCCGCGCATCGAACTGGCGCCGCACCGTCTCGACCCGAACCGGCAGGCGCGGGGGATCGACGATGCTGGGAGTGATCTCTGAGGTGCCGGGTCCGAGCGCCATGGGGCGCCGAGTGTATCGGCTTGGGCACTATGCTCGAACGCCCGCACTCCCGAACGCGCTGCCCCCTGCGCCCAGCCATGACGGGATGGTTCAGCTCTATCCTGCACCGCGCCGCCGTCGCGCTGCCGTCGCGCTGCCTGGCCTGCGGACTCGCTCCCGGCGACCCGGTATGCGCCAACTGCGCGCATGACTATTTCCCCCAGGTGCTGCGCTGCCGCCGATGCGCGCTGCGCATCCCGGCGGGCGAGCTTTGCGGCGCCTGCCTGCGCGATCCGCCACGATTCGCCGCCGCGTGGGCCTGCGCCGACTACGCCCCGCCAGTGAGCGGCATGGTGCTGGCGCTCAAGTCGTCGGCGCGACTCGACCTCGCCCTCCCGCTGGCCCGCATGCTCGCCCGGACGCTTCCTGCTGCGGAAGCACCGGCCGATTGCGTGGCCCCCGTGCCGCTGTCACCCGAGCGCCGCACAGAGCGCGGCTACAACCAGTCGGAACTGCTCGCCTCGGCGCTGGCGCAAGAAGCACGCCTGCCGCTCGAAGCGCAACTGCTGCTGCGCGTGCGCCATGGCGTGCCCCAGCAAGCGCTTGCCCTCGACGCGCGCCGGCGCAACGTGCGCGGCGCCTTCGCCGCTGCGCGGCCCCTGCAGGGACGCGCCGTACTGCTGGTCGACGACGTGATGACCACCGGCGCCACGCTCGACGAGGCCGCGGGCGCGCTGCTCTCGGCCGGCGCCTCCCGGGTCTGCGTGGCCGTCGTAGCCCGGACTCCATAATCGGCGCATGTTCAACATCGTCCTGGTCGCGCCCGAGATCCCGCCCAATACTGGCAACGTGATCCGGCTCGCCGCCAATACCGGCGCGCAACTGCATCTGGTCAAGCCGCTGGGCTTCGAGCTCGATGACAAGCAACTGAGGCGAGCCGGGCTCGACTATCACGAGTACGCCACGCTCAAGGTGCACGAGAGCTTCGCCGCCCTGCTCGAGTCACAGCACCCCGACCCCGCGCGCCTGTTCGCCCTAACCACCCGCGGCTCGCATCCCTTCGCGCAGTCGCGCTTCGCGCCCGGCGACTGGTTCGTGTTCGGCAGCGAGTCCGCCGGCCTATCGGACAGTCTGCGCGAGCGCTTCCCGCCGGCACAACGCATACGCCTGCCCATGCGCCCCGGCAACCGCAGCCTGAACCTCTCGAACGCGGTGGCGGTGGTGGTGTTCGAGGCTTGGCGGCAGAACGGCTACGCCGGCGGCGGGTAGCGTGAGCGAGGCGTCAGGCCTCACGGCGCGAAAGTGCGAGGCGCAGCGCCAGTCCGACCATGACAAGGCCGCTGCAGCGGTAGAGCCAGATCAACACCGCAGGCCTTGCTCGAAGCCATGCGGAGAGGCTGCCCGCAAACACCGCAACGGGACCCTTGATGAGGAACGTGAGCGCAGCAAACAGGACACCCAGGACCAGGATGGTCAGCGTCGGTTGACCTGCGGTGGGCGCGATGAACTGCGGCAAGAACGCAAAGTAGAAGACGGCGATCTTGGGGTTGGTGATGTTCGACGCCGCACCGGAGATGAACTGTCGCGAGAGGGACTGTGGCCGCGAAGCAGCCGCGGAGATACTCGCGCTTCTCGTCATGAGCAATTGCACGCCCAGATACAGAAGATAGGCGGCGCCGACCAACTTGACCACGGTGAAGAGCCACTCGGACGTGCGCAGAAGCGCACCGAGCCCAGCCGTCGCGAGCGCCGTGTGACCCAGCAACCCGACACTCACGCCAGCGGCCGTGGCCAGGCCGGCACGGGTGCCATGGGTGATCGATCTCGACATCACCAGCAGCATGTCCTGCCCCGGCGTGGCGATGACCACCACGGACGCCACCAGAAACAGCAACCACTGTGCGTCGATCATGAGGTGCCCTCCCTTCGCGAAGTCCGAGGCCATCTTGAGGTGGCCACCGAGCAAATTCCCCTGGTGCGGCAACAGAAGGCCGCATCGATCACCGCGCCGCACGCACCACTAACGCTGGACGAAGTCGCCGTGCCGCGCCTCAGCGAACAAGGCCGCCCCTCAATTCTTCTGCGCATAGGTCACCGAGCACGCGGCGGGCATTTGCTCACGTATGCCCCAGATCTTCGCGGCCCGGCCGCGCCACGCCCGGCAGGTGCAAGCGCAGCCGCTGGAGCAGCAGTTCGGGCGCCGATTCGACGATCAGCAGATCCCAGTGCTGTGCGCGGATGAACCCCTCGCCCGCCGCGTGGCGCAGGAAGTCGAGCAGCGCGTCGTAGTAGCCCTCGACGTTGAGCAGGCCGATGGGCTTGGAGTGCAACTGCAGCTGCAGCCAGGTGACCATCTCGAACATCTCTTCGAAGGTGCCGTAGCCGCCGGGCAGCACTACGAAGGCATCGGCACGCGCGGCCATCTCGCGCTTGCGCGTGTGCATGCTGTCCACCACGAGCAGTTCGGTCAGGCCCTGGTGGGCGACCTCGGGCCGCATGAGGTGCTCGGGAATCACGCCCGCCACCTGCCCCCCCGCGCCCAGCGCCGCGTCGGCCAAGGCGCCCATCAGGCCCACGTGCCCGCCGCCATAGACGAGGCGCAGGCCGCGCCGCGCCAGCAGAGCGCCCAGCTCACGCGCCGCCGCGACGTACTCGGGGCGCGCTCCCGGCTGCGAGCCGCAGAACACGCACACCGAACGCAATGCGTTCATGCCTCCCCTCCCTCGCGCTTCGGATCCCGCGCCAGCAGCGCCCCCAGCGCAGCACGCGGCGTGAGCCGCCCCTCCAGCACGGCGCAGGTGGCCATCGTAATCGGCATCTCGATCCCGGCCGCGCGCGCGCGCGCGGCGATCGCCGGGGCGCTACGCACTCCTTCGGCCACGTGACCAAGCTCAGCGAGCGCCTCCGCGAGGCTCCTGCCCTGGCCCAGCATCAGGCCCACGCTGCGGTTGCGCGAGAGCTCGCCCGTGCAGGTGAGGATGAGATCGCCCATGCCCGTGAGCCCCATGAAGGTCTCGGGGCGCGCGCCCAGGGCCACGCCCAGGCGGGTGATCTCGGCCAGGCCGCGCGTGATGAGCGCCGCGCGCGCGTTAGCGCCCAGCCTCTGCGCGTCGGCGATGCCGGTGGCGATGGCCAGCACGTTCTTCACCGCGCCGCCGACCTCGACGCCGATCACATCGTCGGTGGAATAGATGCGCAGCGCGCCGGCGTGAAAGGCGTGCGTGACGCGCGCGCAGAAGTCGGCGCCGCCCGCCACCGTGAGGGCGGTGGGCAGGCCGGCCGCGACCTCCTGGGCGAAGCTCGGTCCCGACAGCGGGCCGCTGCGCCGTGCCGCCGGCTCCGCGCCGAGTTCCTCGGCAACCACTTGGTGCGGCAGGCGGCCGGTGTCTCGCTCGAAGCCCTTGCACAGCCAGACGAAAGCGGCATCCGAGGGTCGCGCCGCGCGCGCCAAATCACGCAGCGCCGCCGTGGGCGCGGCACAGACCAGCAGATCCGCGCCCGCGTGCTCGAGCGCATCGCCGATGGAATCAGAGATGGCTAGCGCGGGCGGCAGCGCCACTCCGGGCAGGTAGCGCGCATTGGAGCCCACCTGCCGCAAGGCCTGGGCCTGCGCCGGGTCGCGTGCGTAGAGCAGCACCTCGTGCGCCGCCGAGGCGGCGGCCGCGCAGGCGATCGCGGTGCCCCAGGCGCCAGCGCCGAGCACCGCGATCTTCATGGAGCGTCAGGCGTTGAGTGCGCCGTTGCCGCCGTTGGCGGCCTGCTGCGCCTGCTGCGCGAGGCGCTGCTGGTAGAAGGCCTCGAAGTTGATCTCGGCCAGATGCACCGGCGGCATGCCGGTGCGCGACAGCAGGTCGCTCACGTTGGCGCGCAGGTAGGGATACACGATGCCCGGGCAGACGATGCCGAGCACCGGCTCCATCTGGTCGGCGGGGACGTTGCGGATCTCGAAGATGCCGGCCTGCTTGCCCTCGATCAGGAACAGGACCTTGTCCTTGATCCGGCCGGTGACGGTGGCGCGCACCACGACTTCGTGCATGCCGTCCTGGGGCAGCGCGCTTTGTTGCACCTCGAGCTGGATGTCGATCGCGGGGTTGTCCATCTCGAGGAAGATCTGCGGCGCGTTGGGCATCTCGAGCGACGCGTCCTTGAGGTACATGCGCTGCAGTTGGAACACCGGCTGGTTGTCGCCGGCGACAGGGTTGGTTTCGGCCATGGGATTCTCTAGGGAGCCGGCACGCGGCCGGCGGTTGGTCAGGAATTGAGCAGGGGCGTGAGCTTGCCTTCGCCGTCGAGCTTGGCGAGGTCGTCGAAGCCCCCGACGTGGGTCTCACCCACGAAGATCTGGGGCACGGTGCGCCGGCCGGTCTTGGCGATCATCTCGTCCTTGAGCTCGGGCTTGAGGTCGATGCGGACCTTGTGGATCTCGGTCACGCCGCGGCTCTTGAGCAGCATCTCGGCGCGCTGGCAGTAGGGGCACACGGCGGTGCTGTACATCACTACTTTGGCAGTCATGCGGACTCCTCTCGATCAGCGCACGGGCAGGCCGGCGGCGCGCCAGGCAGCCAGGCCGCCGCCCAGCACATAGACCTCGCCGTAGCCCAGCGCGCGCAATTGCGCGGCGGCGCTGGCGGCGGTGGAGCCGGTGTTGCACACCACGATCACCGGCTTGTCCTTCTTGAGGCCCGCGGGCGCGTCCTTGAGCTTGTCGCGCGGCACGTTGCGCGCATTGGGCAGCGAGCCCTTGGCAAATTCGTCGGCGGCCCGGATGTCGACCACCTGCGCGTGCTTGCCGTTGATGAGCTGGGTCGCCTGCAGGGTCGAGACCGACGGCCCGCCCGCGCGGCTCCGCACCAGGGGCCAGACAAGCAGCGCGCCCGACACGAAGGCGATGGCGATCAGCAGGATGTTGTCGGTCAGAAACTGGAGCACGGAAGGCGTCCCCGGAGTCAGGCATGAGCCAAAGAGCGCCGATTATAGAATGCATGCCACCCCCGACCTGCCCCCGCGGAGCCCCGACTCCCGCGCTACCGCCATGTACAAGCTTGTGCTGATGCGCCACGGCGAAAGCCAGTGGAACCTCGAGAACCGGTTCACGGGGTGGACGGACGTCGACCTCACCGAGCGTGGCCGCGACGAGGCCCGCGCCGCCGGCGAATTGCTGCGCCGCGAGGGCTACGCCTTCGACATCGCCTACACCTCCCTGCTCAAGCGCGCCATCCGCACCCTGTGGATCAGCCTCGACGCGCTCGACCAGATGTACCTGCCGGTGGTCCATTCCTGGCGCCTGAACGAGCGCCATTACGGCGCGCTCCAGGGCCTGGACAAGGCCGAGACCGCTGCCCGGTTCGGCGAGCAGCAGGTGCTGGTCTGGCGCCGCGCCTACGCCATCGCGCCCGATCCGCTGAGCCCGGACGATCCCCGCTGGGCCGGACGCGATCCGCGCTACAAGCACCTCGCGCCCAACGAGATCCCCGCCACCGAGTGCCTCCAGGACACGGTCGCGCGCGTGGTGCCGTTCTGGAAGGACTCGATCGCCCCGGCCATCCAGCGCGGACGGCGCGTGCTGGTAGCGGCGCACGGCAACTCCCTGCGCGCGCTGATCAAGTATCTGGACGGCGTGAGCGACGAGGACATCGTGGGGCTGAACATTCCCACGGCGCGCCCGCTGGTCTACGAACTCGACGCCGGGCTCAAGCCGCTGCGCCATTACTACCTCGGCGACCAGGCCGAGATTGCCGCGGCCATGGCTGCCGTGGCCGCGCAGGGCAAGGCCAAGACCTGAAGCGAAGGCCTCGCCCCCGGGGCGGTGCCCCAGGGGAGGGCGGGCCCGCCCTATACTTTGCGCTCAGGCCTCAGGGGTTTCCCTTCGACCCCCGCAAGTGGACGGGATCCCGCTAGCTTGTGCATGCGCCCAAGCCACTTCAGACTGGCGGCCTGAATTCTCGGAGGTTCGCATGGCAGGCAGGCTTCGTACGGCGAGTCTGATCAGCATCGGCGCGGTCGCCGGCGTGCTGGTCAGTGTCGGCATTTCGGCCTACGCGTTCCGCGACACCAAGGGCCCCATCCCGCTCGAGGAAATCCGCCAGTTCACCGACGTGTTCGGCGCGGTCAAGGCCAATTACGTTGAACCGGTGGACGACAAGAAGCTCATGCAGGAGGCCATCTCCGGCATGCTCACCGGGCTCGACCCGCACTCGGCCTACCTCGACGCCGCCGCCTTCAAGGACCTGCAGGAAGGCACGCAGGGCGAGTTCGGCGGCCTGGGCATCGAGGTCGGCACCGACGAGTTCGGCGTGCGCGTGATCGCCCCGATCGACGACACACCGGCCGCGCGCGCCGGCGTGAAGGCCGGCGACATCATCATCAAGATCGACGACAAGGTCACCCGCGGCATGGCCCTGCCCGAGGCCGTCAAGCTGATGCGCGGCAAGCCGCGCACGCCCATCACCCTGACCATCGGCCGCAAGGACGTGCCCCAGCCCATCGAGCTCAAGCTGATGCGCGACGTGATCAAGGTCCAGTCCGTGCGCTCCAAGCAGGTCGAGCCCGGCTACGGCTACGTGCGTATCGCCCAGTTCCAGGAGCGCACCGGCGAAGACCTCGCCCGGCACCTGAACGATCTGCAGAAGTCCGGCCAGCTCAAGGGCCTGGTGCTGGACCTGCGCAACGACCCGGGCGGCCTGCTCAACTCCGCGGTCGGCGTGTCTGCCGCGTTCCTGCCGCCGCGCGTGGCGGTGGTCTCGACCGACGGACGCACCCCCGACGCGCGCCGCAAGTTCGTGGCCGCGCCCGAGGACTACCTGCGCACCCGCGGCGACGACGCGATCGCCAAGCTGCCGGCCTCGGTCAAGTCCGTGCCCATGGTCGTGCTGGTCAACGGCGCCTCGGCCTCGGCCTCGGAGATCGTTGCCGGTGCGCTGCAGGACCACAAGCGCGCCACGGTGATGGGCACCCAGACCTTCGGCAAGGGCTCGGTGCAGACCATCATTCCGCTGCGCCTCGACGGCGACAAGCCGGCGGCGATCAAGCTCACCACGGCGCGCTACTACACCCCCAGCGGCCGCTCCATCCAGGCCAAGGGCATCACGCCGGATCTGATCGTCGAAGACACGCCCGAGGGCAACTTCGCCAGCTTCCGGGTGCGCGAGGCCGATCTGGCCAACCACCTCGAGGACAAGGCCGGCGCGGCGCCCAAGCCCGAAGCCAAGCCCGAGAGCCAGGCCGAAGAGAAGGCGCCGCCGCCGCAGCGCCGCTACGAGTTCGGCGCGGCCGACGACTACCAGCTGCAGCAGGCGCTCAACCACCTCAAGGGCAAGCCGGTCGAGACCGCCAAGCCCCGCGAGGCGGTCGCGGCGGCCCCCAAGAAGTAAGCTTCCGTCTCCGTCCCCTGCCACACGGGCCGCGCAAGCGGCCCGTTTGCTTGACGCGATGAACGACCGCGACCTGCTGCGCTACTCGCGCCACATCCTGCTCAACGAGATCGGCGTCGAGGGCCAGGCCGCGATCCGCGCCAGCTCCATGCTCGTGCTCGGCGCCGGGGGGCTGGGCTCGCCGGCGAGCTTCTACCTCGCCTCGGCCGGCGTGGGCCGGATCACCCTGGTCGACGACGACCGCGTCGACCTGACCAACCTGCAGCGCCAGATCCTGCACACCGTGGAGCGCATCGGCGCGCCCAAGGCCGAGAGCGGGCGCCTCACGCTCGCCGGGATCAATCCCGAGGTCGAGGTCGTGCCCGACCTGCGCCGCGTCGGCCAGGCCGAGCTCGACGAACTCGTGGCCGCGCACGACATCGTGCTCGACTGCAGCGACAACTTCGCCACCCGCCACGCCGCCAATCGCGCCTGCGTGCGCCACGCGCGCCCGCTGGTGTCGGGCGCGGCGATCCGCTTCGACGGCCAGGTGGCGGTGTTCGACACGCGCCGCGCCGACTCGCCCTGCTACGCCTGCCTCTTCCCCGAAGGCGACGGCGAAGACGAACTGTGCGCGGTGATGGGCGTGTTCGCTCCGCTCACCGGCATCATCGGCACCGTCCAGGCCGCCGAAGCGCTCAAGCTCGCCACCGGCGCGGGCGAGCCCCTGGTCGGGCGCCTGCTGATGCTCGAAGCCCTGGCGATGCGCTGGCACGCCGTGCGCGTGCCGCGCGATCCTGGCTGCCCGGTGTGTTCGCACCGCGCTGCCGCAGGGGACTCGGCAATCGCGACGGGCTAGGTCCGGACTGTCGGATCGCTTTACGGGTGTTCTCCCGTAGCCCGACTCGGTCGGGCGAAATTCCTATGAATTCAATCAGGTATGCCGGGGTTGGTCGGCAGGCACGCCGATTGCTTTTAGTCCCGGAACGGGTGCCGTTACGAGCGGCGCGCCGTCGACCACAGGAGAAAGTCACCATGCGAAGCACCCCGCGGTACTTGAAGTTGCTGCCCGCCCTGGCCTTCCTCGCCGCCATGGGCGCGGCGCAAGCGCAGACCTCGCCAGGCGGAACCATCAGTGGTGGCTTTGGCGCCCTGACCTGGACCGCCGGCAGCACCCTGACCGGCACGACCAACACTCAGGCCGGCGGCCCCGTCACCAACGGTGGCGACCCGATCTACTGGCCGTCTTACCCGCGCGACAGCGGGGTGGTGCAGCTGCTGATGGACTACGGTCCGACGGTGGGGCAATTCATCTGCTCAGGCTCTTTGCTCGGCGACCGCCGCTCTATCGTGACCGCGGCGCACTGCGTGTCGGACGGCGCGGGCACTGCCAACCCGCTGTCGACCACCGTGTTCTTCCAGCCGCCCGGCGGTCTGCCGGCGGGCACCCGCATCATCGGGCCCGGCAACGTGCCCAACGGCGGCGCCGTGACCCGCGACGTCTCGCAGTACTTCGTGAACTCGGCCTACACGGGCGACGTGATCGACAAGAACGACATCGCCGTGCTGCGCCTGTCCACCCTGGCGCCAGACTGGGCGCTCTCGTACGACCTGTACGAGTCCAACGACCTGCAAAGCAAGACCTTCATGGTGGAGGGTTACGGCCGCCTGGGTGACGGCGCCACCGGGGCAAACGGCTTCACCTCGCGCCTGCGCAACGGCGACAACCGCTACGACATCCGCCTCGGCGACCCCGACTTCGGCACCGACTGGTCTCTCGTCCTGGGCGAGCCCATGTCGCAGATCGACGAGGTCTGGATGTCGGACTTTGACAATGGCCTCGCGGCCAATGACGCTTCCTGCCTGGTCGCCACCGCCGGCTTGGGCCTCGCGCCCTCGTCCAAGTACTGCAATCTCGGCACGGGTGCCAGGGAAGTGGGCGTGGCGGGAGGGGATTCGGGCGGCCCGCAATTCATCGGGAGCCTGATCTCGGGGGTCAACTCCTTCGGTCTGACCTTTGGCACGGATTTTGGTGACTTCTTCTGCGTGCCCGGCAACTGCCTGAATAGCAGCTTCGGAGAGTTCAGCGGCTACGTGCCGACCTACCTGCACACCGCCTTCATCCGCGCCTCGATGGTGCCGGAGCCGGGCTCGCTGGCCCTG
>ERZ795055.548-NODE-548-length-35434-cov-19.610984_pt1 | contig 35434 bp, 31 predicted proteins | sample MGYA00375139_ERZ795055 | MGnify/ENA primary metagenome ERZ795055 (study PRJEB30184, sample SAMN05720283) | anaerobic digester metagenome | isolation source: active sludge of municipal wastewater-treating anaerobic digesters | place: USA | collected 2015-01-23 ... | reverse complement strand
AATCTAAGAAGAATGATTTTTGGAGTAAAATTGGAGACGTTGTAAAAAACGCTGTGGATTGCTGTATAGAGTAGTGTTAGGCAGGTGTTGGTAGTGGAATATTCTTCATTTTGAAAAATTCTTCATAAAGAGAGGACTCTTCCTTTCTTGGGGAAATTGCTAAGTAGTATTGTAGGGTAAATGGATTTGCAGGATTTGCGAATTTCTTTACTAGGTATCCTCTGTTTCTAATGTTTCTGTCAAATGCTCTGTAGCCTGTTGCTCCTTTTTCCCGAGCGGTTACAAATAAATCGTGAACAAGGAGTATCCACTTTACCTCATAGTTTGCGAGTATATTAGCTATTCTTTCTCCTTCAAGATGGTTTCTGTAATCTAAGATATTTGAAGCGAAAAATAGCTCTGTTTTATTCTGCTGAATGAGTTTCTCTAATAGGGAGTAGTTATCAATTTCAAGACTTATCGGTTCTATTCCTGTAGCAATCATGACTGATAGCTCGTGTTCTTTATACAGAGGGTATTCCACGAAGCTTGCTATATTTGAAAAAGGAAATTTTTCAGAGAAGAATATTGGCCAAGGATATTCTTCTACAGGTGCTAATACTGACATGGGCTGTATTGATTCATTATCAATAATATCCTCTATTACCTCTAATTGCTCCCGATTACTTCTTTCGGGAAGAATGTTTTCTATATGATCAAACATGTGTATGAATTATACCATTAAGAGGTTTTTTGAGATTGTAAAAAAGAAAATTATTTTTTTTTCTTTAGGAAGAACTTGTTAAAGAAGAATATTAATGCACCTGGTATTAATATGAAATATAAAAGTACTCCTAACTGGGGATTTTCTCCAAGCAAACCACCGAGCCTTAATTCGGATGAACAATAACAATCTATCTCAGGATCATATGGACAAGGGCAGGAAGGTAAAACGGATTCCTTAAATGCAATATAAATCACTCCAAACCAAATTAATATTGAAATAATAACCTTTATCACTATTCGTAATTTGTTATTCATTTTAGAATTGTAATTAAAATATATAAACAGTGTATCTATTTTCTAAACGAATGTAAATTTCTTGTTGTTATAATCAAATTCCTCTACAACAAAATACGTATGTCTACAATTGAATTTCTAAGAAAAGAAATAAAGCTATCTCTTTTCTACTAACAACTCTATTTTTGGTAACAGTGATAGTTATTCAGTTTTAGGCTCTGGTTCTTGTACGGGTCCTAATTTTTTCTTAACTAGGAAGTAGTAAAGTATTCCTGGAATTATCCCAAACCCCATGAGTGTACCAGCGACGAGTATTACTATCCAGAGAGTTTTGTCTGGAAATTCTCTTTTGTTACAATCAATTAGCATAATAATGTTGAGTATGACTCCTCCAAATGCAATAAGGCCAAAGAATATCAATATCCCAATAAAGACAAAGATACTTCCAAATACTGCCACAATACCGTCCTTAATAATCTTTACAGGGGCATCATCAACCATTTTAGAAATGTCCTCTATATTCTTTACGGGAGCATCATCAACCATTCTAGAAATGTCTTCAATATCACCTTGAATCTCTTCTCTCTGAGTATCAAGCTCGTCCATTTTCTCTTCAAACAGTTCGTATGTTTCTCCGGTATCAGGAGCTTGTTCTTTAGCTCTCTCGAGATTTTCCTCCACCTGTTTTTTGATTTCTTCGTTTGTAGGTAATTGGGAAAGAATATTTTTTTGTTCAGCAAAAGAGTGTAATGGGAAAAGTAGTGTAAAGAAAAATACAAATGTAGAAATTTTTAATATATTTTTAATCATTAATACATATACCTAAATTAATATGCATATTGTTGCATAGGGATATTTGGTTGTCAATTTGAAATAATACGGGGATATTACAGAAATTAAATAAATAATACAGAAAAAATACAAAGAAAATATTGAGAAAGGGCTTTAGAAAGGAAAATGTTATGTGGGAGATAATATGAGATAGAGATATAGTACAAAAAGCTTACAAGGAGGATTTTGCTCTCTCTATCTTGCCTTCTCAAATCCTAACAAGTATATTACAGAAATGAACACATCAAAATTTCTCAAAAAGGAAATAAACATGTCTCTCTTTCTCATATCAATATTAATATTGATAACAGTAATAGGTATACAAAGTACGAAAATTACAAACCTTCAAACGAGAGTAAACAAATCAAAAAGAGAGCTACAAGAAGATTCTACAAGATTAACGTCAACATATGGGGTGGAAGAGTACATTCTTAATTGGAATGGAGTAATAGATGGATTCGAAAGAGAATACGAATTCATATCATCTCCCAAATACTACCTTACGAATGAAAGAAACAAGGTAAGTGATACATGGATTCTTAAAGGGGGATACAGGTTGGAGTTGGATTGTCCCGAGATAGAGGATATGGATAGAGTCCCAGAAGACCCATACGGTTGTAAGGTAAGTTACAATAACGAATTAATTCGTTCCGATGTGAGATTCAACCTTCTTCCATGGGGAGTAGGTAAGTCCACACCATCATATGTAGATCTGGTTGTCTATTCCCCACACAACAGTATCATAGAGGGATTAGAGATTCTTGCTTTAGGAGGCTATCGTGGAGGAGGGGTCGATGATATTTTCATATACAGGTTAGAAGATGGCAAGGCAAAATTAATACCTTTTAATTTCCAAAATGAGCTTCTCCAATCATGGTCAGTTGAAAGTTCTATGAGTATTGGTATGTATTACAATACAGAAGGTGATGTAAAACTAGTCACGGCATACTACGACCATATTGAGGACTTAGTAGGGCCTGTAATTAGAGAGTGGAAACTAGGAAAGGACTCTTTTACTTTAGAAAAATCATTTGGTATTTCTACTAACTAAAAAATCATTTCTTTTTCTTTCTAAACAAACGTAAGGGCATATCCTTTTTTCCCAGCTCTTCCTGTTCTTCCTATTCTGTGAATGTAATCATCGTAGTTTTCCGGCATATCATAGTTTATGACATGAGTGATATTGTTAATATCCAACCCTCTAGATGCTACATCTGTTGCTATCAATATATTAAGGTAATCCCTCTTAAATGAGTCGATAATTCTAGATCTCTGCGACTGCCTTTTGTCTCCATGTAACGCATTAACCTTGATACCTTTTTCTATCAATTTATTTGAGAGGGCATCTGCTTGTCTTTTAGTTCTAGTAAATATCAATACCTTCTTGAATTCCTCTTTGTTAATATATTGGCACAACACATCAAACTTTGTCTCTCCTTCTTTTAAACGTATTACATCTTGATCAACATTCTTTCCTTTGGATTCTCCCTCAATCTGTATCTTAACGGGTTTTTTTAGTAGAGTATTGGCAATCTCCTCACTTTTTCTGTTCATAGTGGCTGAAAAAAATAGAGACTGTTTGTTCTCACTTAACTTCGAAATGATAAAGCGAATATCTTCGATAAAGCCCATATCAAGCATTCTATCTACCTCATCTAGTACTACATTATTAATTCTAAGTAAATCAATAGCTTTTCTACCAATTAAATCTTTCAATCTACCTGGTGTGGCTATTACAAAATGAGGATCTCTTTTCAAAACTCCTATCTGTTTTCCCATACTATTTCCTCCCATGATTAATACAGATCTCATACCTGTATTTCTTGCAAGTTGCAAAAATTCATCCTGTATTTGCATTGCCAACTCTCTTGTTGGTACTACAATTAGAAACCTTTGAGTACTGTCTAGTACCCCTTTGTTTATCATAGGGATGAGAAATGCTGCTGTTTTTCCTGAGCCTGTATTTGCGATACCCAATATGTCTTCTCCTTTGAGAATATGTGGTATTGCCTCATACTGAATCTTGGTTGGGCTTGTATACTTTTTGTATGTGATATTCTTTTTTAATTCTTTCGTTAAATCAAATTCTAAAAGATTATGATCTAATACATATATACTTGGAAGGTCTTCAAATACAGCCTTCGCTATTAGCTGGCTGACATTTATACTACTTCCTCTTCTGTTGTACCCACCACCTCTTCTACTATTACTGTATGAAGAACTCCTGTATGATGGTCTTCTTCTGCCGTAACGGTTGCTACGTGCGTATTTATTTGTGGAATTGTTTTCCATTATTAAGTTTATTAATTTTATTTTCAGTTCTATAGAGGTAAATGAAAATAAAAATGTTTAACCTAATATGGATATGAGGCGATTATTTCGTTTAAATCTAATCAAACGGCTATGAGTATATCACAGATACTTGAAAACACCTAATTAATTCTCTTTTACATATTTTCACCCATGTTACACTCGTCTCTGTAGTATTCCCATTCTTCACAGTAACTCCCATCTTCAAAGTAACAGTATCCTACCTGTCCCAGTTCCTCATCCTTTATCTCTAGAGTCCCTCCATTTTCCCTGCAATATACTGATGCGGGGTTAGGTACTCCTGTTGTTTGGTCTTCTTGAACCTCCTTTGTGGTCTCTGTATCTGGCTGTTGTGTTGGTTTCTCTTTTAACAGTGTATATCCTAGATATATTCCTCCTAGAAGGACGAGGAGTGCTAGGATAGGTAAAAATGTTTTTTTCATAGGTATATTAAATATTTAATGTTCCTTTACATCTCCATATTTACCAGTAACGGGATCTTTGAAGAGAAATATCTTTGGAGGGTAGTAGGAGAATATGGCAAATATTCCAACTATTCCAAGAGAGAGTAGAAGAGCAACCTCTTCTGAAAAGAGAGATATGTTGTTTTTTAGGAAGTATGACTGAGTAAGTAACCCAAACAGTATTGAGAGTATGAATATGAGTATAGTTATTGGGAATGGGACTTTTTTAAGAAGTAAACGGAGAGGTTCAAATAGTAGGGGGATTGAGGTCACTTCTACGAGAAGTAGTATGAATATGGAATTAAAGAGGTTTGTATAACTTTCTTTAAGAAATATATATTGTAATATCCCAATTAATATTGTTGGAGCAACTAGTAGCTTCATATGTTCCCATGTACTTTCATTTAGAGCAGAAAATATATGAAGAAGAACCCCCTTCTTTATCCAATCATGTGTGAAATGTAGGAGAGAGCCAAAAATGATCAGGAAGCAGAAAGAGAGGATCAAGATACTATATATATCCATACCTTAGTATATATGTAGGAGAGATATTTTCCAATATGGATACAGAATTTAGTAGAAGACAAGTAAATGAGAAAAGGGAGAAATCTGTTTTTCCCGAGCCTCCCAGGCGACAGCCCATAGTGTTGAGTCCTCAGCCCAATTTTGGTATAATATGTTGTATTAAGACCAAAAGTTTCCTTTTAAGGAACAGTCTTTACAAATATCGCACCTTAATAAATATTAATATTGGCAAGGATAGTACTCCTCTTTTAGGGTAGTATTACCCTTGTCAATATAATCAAGAGTCCATATACAAAATACAAAAAAGGAGATTACGATGGAAATTTTCGCAAATGGAGTAGCTACATTGCTGTTTGTCTTGTTGTTCTTGGGGGCAGTAGTTTTTGTGCTTTCCCTAATCTTTGAGGGTCGTTCTGATGCCCTTTTGATCATCCCTGCGGTGATGCTGGTTTGTTCCGTCCTTGGGTTAAGCTACAGCACAACTCATAGAGTTGTCCCAGCGAATCAGAGGTGGGTCGTTATCAACACTCTCAAGGGAGAGGTTCAAGGGGGTGTGAGAAAATCTGGGATTACAAAGATGCCTTTGATCCGGGATATTCACAAGTACCCTGGGGCACAAGAACAGCCATTTTGTATACAATATACCCCAGCATTAAAAGAGGGATATGAAATCACTGTAGACATCTGTGGCAACTATAATGCCTCTGTCCTTGATTGGGAACAAATATACAAAGCGTACAATTTCACTGAGGAAGAGCAATTGCTTGCACATTGGGCAAACCAATCTAAAGAAGTAGTTAGTTTGGCTTTCGTAGGTGTCGACTATTCGAAGTTGACAACTGAGAGACCTCAAGTTTCCAATCAGGTAAGAGAGAATCTTAATCCTTGGTTTGAGGATTGGGGAGTTTCTGTCTCTAATATTGTACTTAAAAATTGGGACTTCACGTCTGAGCAAGTGAAGTTGCAGGTTGATAAGGCAAGTTCTGCGTCTATGCAAAAGACGATCGAATCTCAATTGCTGGAAGCAGCCAAACTGGCACGAGAGCGCCAATTGTACGAGGTGGAAACTGCAAATTTGATTCTTAAGGAGAGAGGTTTAGGTCTTCAAGACTTAATATCATCTCTTGGGATCAAGGATGACAGTGCGAAGGCACAGATTGCTACCCAAATGACATGGTACGCTTATGCAGAGAACCCCCCTGAGGGAGTTCAAATAGTAATATCTGTAGGAAGTGGAGGTAGTGTTCCAATCTCAATTCCAATTGATTTTGGTAATCAGTCTCCCGTTCCGGAAGTACCTGTTGAAGGTGAAAAATAATAACTCTTGATTAAAAGGTGCATTTACCCCACAAAGTTTTTATCTATTTAATAGATATTTACCGAGTGGGGTTTTTGCATTTTATATATAGAGATAGAGAAAAATATATTTATACAACTAACTCAAAAGCTTCGTCCTGTGTTCTGTAAGGGATGTCATTTGATATATAGCAATTCTATTTAATTTCTTCAGTCTATCTTTCTGTTCAATACCATCTCTAATTAACTCAGCATTGATACTTTCTAGATTAGATAAACATATTAATTGTCTAATGTCAGCATAGTCTCTAATATTTCCTTTCATATTCTTATGTCCCTCTCTCCATTTTCTGGCGGTTGTATTAAATAGAGCCATGTTTAATAGATCTGCCTCTGATGCGTAGGTATGTAAAATCTGTTTTTTAGTTAAACATTTAGGTATGAGATTCTCTTTAATAGAGTCAGTGTGAATCTTGTAATTTATTTTAGATAGTGTCCTTGTTAAACTCCAGTCAAGGGACAATCGTTTATTTTCTTCTTCCTTGAGCCTTTCAAACTCTTTTATCAAGTACAATTTAAACTCGGGGGATATCCAAGATGCAAATTCAAACGCGATGTCTTTGTGAGCATATGTTCCTCCGTATTTCCCAGATTTGGAGATTAATCCAATAGCGTTAACAGTGGTTATCCATTTTTTAGGAGAGAGTACAAAAGAGTTACTACCCGAATTATATTTAAACTGGTCGAATTCGACCAGTTTAAACTTTGGGTTATTGATTCTTTCCCATAAACCAAGGTATTCAATAGTACTTCTGCTTCTAAGCCAATTCTTTATAATATCCGCAGGAAAGCTTTTGTTTCTGTATTTAGCAATACTAGTTAGTGATATATACTCAGTATTCTCTTCAGAGAGTATTTCAATATCTTTACCTTTTACAACTATTTTCTCCATACATATATTTTAGTATGGAGATATTAAATATGTTTGAACAAACTGGTCGAATTCGATACCTTTAAAATTTCATTTTTTTATACATAGAATTATGCATAATCAAGCATGAAAGGAGCCATTATTGCATTGGAAGAGGATATTAGATTAAAGAGAGCATTAGCAGTTACCCAAAATATTGAATTTTACAAATACAAAGTAAGTTTTAAACTCCAGAAGGCTTAAGTAAAAAGATTTATTAGAAATATTGAAGGATTTTTAACGAATTTAGTAATACTACCAACTTCCACCTCCACCACCTCCTCCGCCGCCACCACTCGAACCTCCACTAAAACCACTTCCTCCACTACTAAAGTCACCCCCTGTACTAACAGGAGTTGCTATTGTGGAACTAATATTCGATACAGAGTTTAAAAGTACCATACTATTAAATGTAGACATATCCCCTGTATACCAATCTGGAGGAGTAGTGAAGAGGTCTTTAAACTCCTTCATCCACTTCTTCTCTAAACCAAAAATTATGGCATAGGGAAGTAGGGACTCGAAAACACCCCTAAATTTCTCTGGGTCATTGTGGAATTCAATCCTATGCTTCTCTGCTGTATCTATATACATCTTTAAACCCAGAAGTTCATAGTAAAGATCATTCCCTTTCTCTGATCTGAAATCCCAGAAAATTGAGATAATTGAAATTGATATACCAGTAACAAACAATGCTATTCCAGCAAGGAGAGAACCAGCTGTAAGCATTGTGATAAGACCTGCAAAAGCCCCAAAGAAAGAAAAGACACCCAAAGTACCCAATAGTAATCCTTTCTTAGTCTTTTTCTCATCTACAAACCCATTATTTACAGCATCTAATCGTGCTTGTTCCCAAATCGTAGGACCATAGCCATACAGGTTGGATGTTTTACTCTTTGTACTAATTTCATCTAAAGTACCAAACAACAAATCAAAAAGCTTCTCAGATGAAGGATGAGGAATTATGGGCTCAAGAATAGTCTTATGTAAAATATACTCCTTCCTTTCCTTCTGCTCTATGTCAATAAATCTCTGAGTAGCTAAATAGATAATCTCTGCAGTTATATATTTACTTCTAAGTCGTCCTTTCGATAATAAATAACTAGCTACAAGTGGATTTAAATCTTTTGGAGGAGTAAAGGAGGGTGCTACAGTTTTTTTACGGCTTTTGAGCTTAGAACCAAACAGGTAGAAGAGTGGGAGGAGAAGAAGAGACAAAGAATACAGTATATTATTTCTTTTAATCTTCTCATTCTCTTTTTCTAGAACATCGATAATAGAACCCTTTGGCATTGATACGGCTATTGTAATACCCTCATTTTGTTTTAGTGGTGTGATATTAGTTAACAGAAGGGAGGTGTCGGACTGTTTTGTAATTTGACAATTAGTTCCCTTTGATCCAATAAGGCCGGTATAGCAAACTGTGTCCTGAATAATCCCTGGGACATTAATCTTGGCTTCGACGATGTTTATTGGAACTGTCCATCCAGTGCCAATAATATTCCAATATAGTTCGTCATGGTCTTCAAAATAGTTTATTCCATTTTTTACAGTATAGTCGATCTCATAAATATAAAGGCCAGTAATTGTCCTATCTGCGTCTCCAATTCTTAAAACGACTTCATCGTTAAGATTTACCTCTTTAGAATATGAATTGCCAATACTAGTAGGGCTATTACTTGGGTAATACAAGATTGAGTTTATCTTGATACTAGTAGGTGTTTTAAGACGATTCCCTTCGGTCCTTTTATTAATAGGGATATTCCTATATATCCCATGCTTTGGGTTTGGGAAGTAGTAGTGAATTCTCTCTTTTATCCTAATATCAGAATTTGTTTCAAGGGATAAATTGATTTCAAACTTCTCAACTACCTCAGGCTTATATACAGAGGTTGGGTTAGTATCTAGAAGGCTCTGCCCATATGCTAAGGAAGGTATGAATAAGCCTACAGAAAAAATAACACCTAAAAATATTAGCAGTATTTTCTTCATTCTATATCTAGAATTTTACCTCAACGTTCTTCTGTTCCTCTTCAGATGCTTCAAAGAAATCTACTTTCTTGTATCCAAAAAGTTGGGCAATTAGGTTCGTTGGGAATACAACAATTGCTGTATTGAAATCTCTTGCAGCACCATTGTAATACCTTCTTGATTTCTGAATACTTTCCTCAAGTTCTTTTAAGGTTGCCTGAAGTTGAATGAAATTGGTATTTGCTTTTAAGTCTGGATAGTTTTCTGCAACAGCAAAAATTTTTGAGATAGCACTGGTTAGCCCATCTTCTAGTTTCATTTTCTCAGGGAGAGTACCTGCAGACATTGCTTTTGTCCTCATTTCGGTAACCATTGCTAACGTATCACTCTCATGCTTTGCATAGCCTTTAACTATCTCTACAAGGTTTGGTATCATGTCGTATCTTTGTTTGAGAAACGTTTCAATATCTGAGGAAGCCTCTTCTACCATAACCTTTAATTTTGCAAGTTTATTGTAGATTCCAATAAAGGCGAGAAATAGTACAGCAACCACACCTAAGATTCCATATAACATATAGATTGATTATTAAATTAATTAATAGATTTTATGAATAATTGTCTCTACTGTCAAGGAATCTCACAGTTACTACATTCGGATTTATGTAAAAATATTCTCTTCTCTATTTTAGTGTAGGTGCAGCTACTTCGGGCATGCAACACTTGTTCCCACTTAAATAATATTGTCCATTGTTAGTTTCGCCCTCAGCAGCCATCTTACAAGCTTGATATGCTACTGTCCCAGAGTTTACACAATTACCACTACTTCCTGTACTAGTACTTTTACTAGTATCTGCATATATTGAAGGCGTGGTTGGATTATAGGTTGGAGCTGTACCACCACTTGTGGAGCTATTCCCACGACAGTAGCCATTTGAAGTTAAATATGTACCAGTAGGACAGCACTTCCCATTCCCGGCATAAGAAGTACCTTTTGGACATACAGAATATGTTGTTCCTTTTGATGCTGAGGCTGCTGCTTCTGCTGCAGCTTTTGCTCTCAGTTCTTCTCCCTTCTCTACCAATCCTTCATACCATTTCTGGTAGTTCTCATAGGCCTTTGCAAATGATGCCATCTCTCCAATCACCATCTCTTGTCTAAGCTCTTTTTCTGTAGCTATCCTCTCATCTACATATGCCTCTAGATTGTTTGCAACAGTTTGATAGTTTCCAAATCCGTATGTAGCCATTGTCGTTTCAACTTGTGCAGTAAGGAAGTCTACGACCTTGTCCATATATCCCCAAGTAATTTTGTCTTCCTGACCTTTAGCTTCCATAGTTTCGGTTTCGGTTGAACGATCATTGCTGTAGAAGGTATGAGTCTTCCCAGCATTTTCTTCATCCCAATACCATGCCCATGAACCATTCTTTGTCCAATGGCCATAGTTAGCATAGTCTTTGTTTGTCATCATTATGACAAGATCCTGAGTTCTTAACCTGACCTCAGCAGAACCTTCATACAACTCAACATGCCCCCATATTCCGTCTCCACTAAAACTGCTTGACACTCCAGCAAAGAACTCTGTACCTGTTACATACATAATTCTGTCTACCATTTGTACACTGAATTTCTTTTCATTTTGTGGTGCGACTCTGTAGTAGGCATACCCATTTAATTGAACAATTCTTGTTTCTTTGTCATACATATTTACTTGAATGGAAGGAGTTTCCTTTGTAGTAAGAGTAATCATTGAGCCATCAGGAAGTACTAGATATACATTGTAGAGGTAGGTGTTTTGTATGGATTTAGGTCCATCATATTCAGCAAAGGTTAGTAAACAGTGATTACTAACTTGTACAGGTTCTCTTCCTATATAATATTGTGTTTCTTTTGCTTCGGTACCATCGGAATATGTGCATGTCTCTATCATTTCTACCTCGGGATCTTTGTTTATTATATCCGCATATACCATATATTTCTTCTCTGTGTCTGCAGGTGTATATGCTTGTAAAGGGATTTCTCTAGCTACTTCCGAATCGTCTGCTAATCCTGTTTGTTCCTGTCCATCTTGAGTATTATTTTCTTGATGTGTTAATTTAGTATTCTTGAGTAGGAAGAAAGTAAGGACAGAGAGAATTAAGAGAAGGAGAGGGATTCCAATGTAGAGTATTTGTTTTTTACTTAAATTAATCTTTGGAAAAGAAAATTTATTCATATTAAATATTGATGAGATTATTAACAACTGTAACAAGAATAGTGAAGGGTGTCAAAAGGGAGATAAAGTGCCTTGTTGTTGGTATAATCAAACATGATAGGAGCCATTATCGGGGATATAATAGGAAGTACATATGAGTTTAGTAATAAGGTTACTAGTAAAGAGTTTGAACTTTTTCCATATGGTAGTACTTTTACAGATGATACTGTCCTTACTATTGCTGTATATGATTCTATTAAAAACAATATTCCATTAGAACAATCCTTTATGAATTGGATTAATAAATATCCTAATAGGGGATATGGGGGTATGTTTTTTGGATGGATACTAAGTAAAAAGAAAGAACCATATGGTAGCAAAGGTAATGGATCTGCTATGAGGGTGTCTAGTGTAGGGTGGTTGTATGATACAGAGGAGGATGTCCTTAGGGAGGCTAAGAGGGTATCTGAGATTACACATAATCATATAGAGGGTATAGAGACAGCTCAAGCAGTAGCTATGTGTATATATTTAGCTAGAAATAAAAAGAGTAAGGAAGAGATAAGGGAGTATATTGAAGAAAAGTTTAAATATGATCTTAGTAGACCATATCAAGATGTTTGGTTTAATTACAAGAGGAGTGAGTTAGGTATAGATACTGTACCTGAGAGTATTATTTGTTTTTTAGATAGTGATAGTTTTGAGGATAGTATTAGAAATGCAATATTTTTAAATGGTGATAGTGATACATTAGCAGCTATTACTGGTAGTATATCTGAAGCTTACTATGGTTTAGATGAAGAGTTATGGAGTAGGGCTAAGCTTTATTTAAAAGAGGATATGATTAAACTTTTAGATGAAGAGGATCCATATATTGATTATTTTGGTATTTTACTTGAGGATGTATTAATTTCTAGAGAGAAAGCTTTTAAAAATGGTAGGGTATCTTTTACTAAAGATTATACTTGTTTTAGATGTGGGAATACTGATTTAGAACAGTTTTATGCTTGTAATAGTGAGGAGTGTTGGAGAGATTTATGTGGTGTTGGTGGAGAGTGTATATTTTGTAATAAATGTATGGATATTGTTGAGTTTGAAGAAAAGGAAGTGAGTTAGGGTAACTAATCAACCTGTGCAGTTTCTGGTAGAAAAGGTATTAATGAGGTAAAATACTCTATTGAGGGGGAGGAGGATGACTTATATTTATTAAACAAGTTTTTATATAATGGAGAACTTCTCAAAAAGCATATTAAACTATTTTGCCACCTATAATGAAACGCGCTTCAGTTTCAATAAAAAGATTAGTTACGCATGGTCTAACGACGAACTTACACTAGATCTCAATATCTTTGAAGAATTCATTGATAAGTTTTTTACTCAACTTTCTTCTGGGAAAGGATTGGATCTACAGATATCACAAGGGGAATATAAAATCCTTTTAGAAGAACAAAAATTTAAAGAGCAATGTCTAGATTATATCCAAGGTAATTTTAGGGAAGAGTTGCTTAAGGCTTATTCTGAAGAAAATGTAGAGAAAAGGCAAGAGTTACTTAGAAATATTAATTTGGATACACGAAAAGAGATCTTTGAGATTCTTAATAACCTTCAACAAGAAAAAATCAAGGAGATTAAGAGAAGGACAAGAACTGAACAGATACCGATATCTTCCCTCAATATAAGAAGTATAGAGCAAAAAATTTATGACTATATTAATATTCTGGTAAAAGATGTTGATTCAGCAGAGCAGTTGCTGATTGAACTTAAAGAGTTTATTAGAGGGCAGAAATTTGAGCTAATACTCTTTGATCTTTACTCCTTAATCCTTTCATATCAGAGATATGTTGGTACTAATAATATATATCTCTTTCTTCATGACATAAGGAAAGAAGATAGGACCTTCCCACTTATATTGTTAGAATTAAACCTAGAACATGATGTTGGTTCGTCAATAGCTAGCTTCAAAATTAAAAATGCTCAAGATTTTGTCATGCTAAATACCCCAGCCGTTAACTCCTTTAATTTCGATAGAGTATTGACTTTGCCAAGGGCTTCGTCTTTTGAGACATTTGAAGTGGATGCAAGAAGTATGGAGATGTATCTAGATTCATATTATAAAGTTAATCATTCTTTTATCTTAGGACTAGGTTTTGATAAATTGGTAGGAAACGATCTTCCGGAGATTACCCCTAGGTTGGGGCTTCAAATTCTAAAGGACGAGAATAAAAGTGTTCTGGATTATTCGGAGATCATTGCTAAGTTTGATGGGTCAGTAGGAAAAAGGTTTACCAATATGATTAAAGATTATGTAGAAGGAAATGTTGTTGATACAACTGATACAGTGCGAAGAGAATACAAGGAAAAGTATCCTCCAAAAAGTTCGAAAGCTTTAATCCATGACCTTCCAATATCCTTGAATGAATCACAAAAAAAGATTGTAACAGCCGTAAATAATCCTAAAAACAACATTATTGTTGTAGATGGACCTCCAGGAACTGGGAAATCTTATACTATAACAGCCTTAGTATATAATGCTGCACGAGAGGGGAAGAAAGTAGTTATCACTTCTCATAAAAAACAGGCATTGGATGTGATAGAGAGTCAATTAACAGACCAATTTAAGAAACTGCATCCCAAAGCAAAACCTTCAATAGTTAGGCTTACATCTGATAAAGAAAAGACTTTAAATTCTATTCAGAATTCACTCTCAAATCCAGCGATTAATCATGCAAATCAAAGGGAAGCGGATGTCAATACAGAAGCATTGGATAAGGATATTAATGTGCTCCGGGAAAAGGTTGAACAAAATGTAAATGTTCTTTGGCAGGATTTAGAGAGGAAATCTAGTATTGAAGAAAAGATTGCTAAATATTATTTCTTGTGTAACAAGCTTAGTTTACCAGAATTGGATAGAAAGGTTCCTCTCACGGTTAATTTAGAACAGGGCTTCTTGTCGAAATTCTCAAATCTTATCTCCACATGTGGATTGCATCTCTCATTAGAAAACATGAGATGGTTGCTCTCGTCGAATAAAAAATGGGAGGAGCTTTTAGAAGGCTGTGAGTTTTTGTATGAGAACCTTGGAACAGGAAAATATGAAAAAGTTGGCATAGAAGAAGATGAAATTTCAGATTTCAACCAGTCTCTTTTAGAGATTCAGGAGATGGTCAATCAGGACTGTGTACTCAGAAATATTGACATCGGAAAAAGCGAGGAATTCCCATCTAAACCAGAAAACTACATCGAAGGTGCACAACTGGATGTTTTGGAAAAATCAAAGGAGATTTTGATTAAGTTAAAGGAGTCAAAATCCATAATAAACAAACTTTTTAAAGCAAGAGAAATTGAGAAGTTAGAAAATGACTTACAGGAGCAATCTTCTGTAATTTACGAGTTATATTTGTCTTCCAAGATTGAAGATCTCCTCGAAAGATTAACTGTAAGTTTGGAATATTTAGAAAATATCTCTGCTATTTACCCTTATGTAAACATTTCCAAGTTTTCTGTTGAGCTAAGATTTTCCTTCCTGGAGAAACTCTCGAAAGAAAGGGATGAAATATTTTCTTTGAAAAATAAAAGAATCCTGGATTTAATAGTTTCTTCTCTTTCCATAAAGATTGAGGAAGTCACATTTAAGCAACTAGTTGAAGAGGGCCAGAAGATAAAATCCTCTTTGAAGATTGATCAGATAAAAGAAGAACTAAGTGAAATAGCAGTTAAACTTAATTCTTCGCTAAATGATTTAGAAGGATTCTATAAGAGTCTCTCTACCTTTATTAATTTAATCTCAAACTTAAATAAAGAAGAGGCTGATAAACTATTTGGGATTCTTGAGAATTTCAAATTGTGGTTTGAGAAATTGGGTGTAGATTATGATGATTTATTAACGCTTGGTCAAATCTCTTCTAGTATTGATCTAATATCAGAACTAATTGATTTACATATTGCTTTATCTGTTTATGAGGAAGCACATAAACCTTCTCGAAAAGATGTGGAGCAATACAACTTTTATTTACAGAAAAAGCTTGAATATGAGAATGATAAAAGATTTTCAGACCTGTCTAACTATGCAGGTGATGTTAATAGGATTCTCAACGCAGTCACATCTGGGAAGAGGATATCGAAGGAAGAAAGCTCTGTTTTACTGGAACATCTTACATGTGTAATTGCTCCCCCTGACTTGATTTCAAAAACTTTCCCTATGGAAGAGAATATCTTTGATACATTAATTATTGATGAAGCCTCACAGGTATCTATTGCAGATTCAATTTCTTTAATTCTTAGATCAAAACAAACCGTTGTATTTGGGGATGAACTTCAATATGGTGCTGTAGGGGCAGTAAATGTCTCTAAGGAGTATTCGTCTCAGTATTTTAAAGATATTTTGGATAATTACTCAAAAGACAAGAAGGATTTTATAGCAGAAGATGTTAAACAGAAGATAATAGATGATATATCAAAAGTGGATTCTGAAGACGAAATGGAATCTAGCCAGACATATGTGATTTCTCCAGCTACGAAAGAATGGTTGAAAACATTTAGTGTTAGAACGTCAACTCTCTCCTTCTGTAAAGCAATTAAAAATTACTCAGACTCTTTGAATATACACTTTAGAAGTTATCCAGAGATAATTGGGTACTCAAACGAGTTCTTCTATAAAGAAAGTCAAATACCGTTAATTATTAATAGGATTAGGACCAAACCAATAAAAGATGTCTTAAGATTTGAAAAAATAGAAACACAAGGTCTGGCTGGACAGAATGTTAATCTAGATGAAATAGAATTTATAAAAAACGAGCTACAGGATCTTTATAACTCTGGTACAAAACTTACGATTGGAGTTATTTGCTCATTTAGAGAGCAGACAGCAAGAATGGAAGAAGAACTAAGGAAATATCTTAATGGTTATCATGATCTTGTAGAAAAGAATAAACTTAGTATATGGTTTGTAGGTGATGTCCAGGGGGAGGAGAGAGATATTGTATATTACTCTTTTGTTCAAGATAAAAAAATTGGGAACGCAGACCTGAGAACGATATATCCTGTTGTAGGAGGGATTGCAGATAACATTCGTAAACTGAAAAAACAGAGATTAAATGTAGGATTCTCTAGAGCGAAAGAACAGATGGTCTTTGTTCATAGTATGCCTATAGAGGAATATAGTGATACCGTTCTTGGAGAGGCATTGAATTTCTACAAACAAACATTAGATACATCAGTTGATAATTATATTGAGGATGAGAACATTTTTGGCTCTCCTGCAGAGAAGAATTTATATATTCTTCTTCAAAACACGGAGTTCTACAAAGAGAATAAGAGGAATCTTAGAATTATTGCACAGTTCCCAATAGGAAAATATATTGCAGATGAGTATCAAAGGTATATTCCCAATTATCGTGTAGATTTCTTGTTAAGTTTAAGCAACGATGGAAAAGAGAAATCATTAATTTTAGAATACGATGGTTTTGAATATCATTTTAAAGATATGGATAATACAAACAAGTACAACTTTAATAATCAATATCTTGAGTATGATATGCAAAGACAGCTAGAATTAGAGAGCTATGGGTATAAGTTCTTAAGGATTAACAAGTTTAATATCCTCCCAAGCGAGAAGGGGGAGACTAAAGTAGATGTTTTAAATAAATTGTTAAAAGAAGCTTTCAATCAAAATGGCTAAAATAAATCTTACAGAGGAGGAGTTAAGTGTATTACAAAATTGTATTAACGATGGTGTAGAGGTACCTTTAGATGTGGCGACGAAGCTGTCTCCTTCTTTTTTTGATAAATTAGCGCAAGAAAATCAGTTTGATTTTGAAAAACTTAATAGATACAAGATTCCCACAATAGAGTATGCTGGTAAAAGACCGGAGGCGACGATTCTTGCTTCGGCTTCTCTTCAGTATGGTAGTTCACCATTACAGGTAGAGAGATTATTCTCAGGTGGTAAGATGAGGTCTGATAGTGGATTACAGATGGATTTATTTAAGGAATCAATGGAAGAAAGTAATACAGATGATAACTGGAAGAATATGATTGTACAGGGAGATAATCTACAATTTCTTAAAACATGTTATTTAAACCAAGATCCTTTAATAAAAGATAAGGTTAAAGGTAAGGTTAAACTAATATATATAGATCCACCGTTTGCAACAAAGAGTGATTTTGGTGGGAAGGAAGGAGAATATAGTTATAGTGATAAGGTAAATAGAGCAGAGTTTTTGGAATCATTAAGAGAAAGGCTAATTTTCTTAAGAGAATTATTGGCAGAGGATGGCAGTATATATGTACATTTAGACCAGAAGATGAGTCATTATGTAAAGATAATTATGGATGAGATTTTTGGAAAGGATAATTTAAGGAATGAAATTGTTTGGTGTTATAGAGGTGGAGGTAACACCAAGAGTGAATATAAGAATAAACATGAAATCATCTTATTCTATACGCGTGGAGAACAGAACGTTTTTAACTGGAAAGATATTTCAATACCATATAAGGAGATTCCACTTACAGCCTCTTGGAGAAATAATACGCGAGAGGAAGCAATGAAGATTGCAGAGAAAAAGATGGAGGAGGGTATGGTTCCATATGATTGGTGGGAGGATATCCCGGCATTTGCTACTGCTACAAGAAGCCCTGAACGGATAGGTTATCCTACCCAAAAGCCAGAAGCTCTTCTTGAGCGCATAATAAAAGCCTCTTCTAATGAAGGAGATCTAGTTCTAGATTGTTTTGCAGGTTCAGGTACTACAGCAGCAGTAGCAGAAAAACTAGGTAGAAGATGGATAATGTGTGATTTTGGAAAACATGCAATATATACTATGCAAAAACGCATGTTTGAAATATCTGAGTCAAAAGCACTAGGAGATGATTCTAAAGGGAATTATGATAAACCACCTAAACCATTCTGTGTAGTATCTGTAGGAGCATTTGATTTTAGTAAGATAATTGAACTAAGAAAAAACAAAGAAGCATATATATCATTTGTATTAGCGCTCTTTGGAATAACAGAAAGAGAAGAAACAGACAAATTTAAACTACCAAATATATATGGAATTAAAGAAGGAAACCCAGTAGAAGTATTCCCAATATGGAAAGATGAGTACCTTAAAGATATTAGGATAGACAATGAATACCTAAAAAGTATAATTACTGCATCTGGGAACAAACTCAAAGGAGATTACTACATAATAGCTCCAGAAACATGTGATTTAGTTGGAGAAACAGATTTAGATAATGGATCAGGAGGAAAAGTACACTTCAAAATCTTAACATTCCCATACAAGGTATTAGAAGAAATAAGTAGACAATATCAATTATCTGAACAACCTTCGAGTAGTGGTGATATCAATAACTTAATATCATCAACAAAGTTTTACTTTAACGAAGAAGTAAATATCTCAATAACAAGATGTAAAGAAGGGTTAAAGATAGAATCATTTGAAACCAATATTACAGATGCAAAGGGGAACAGTTTTGAAGGACTTGATGGCCTGTCAATGGTCTTGATAGATAAGGATTATGATGGGGAGGTATTTACAATGGAAGAAGCAGTATATCTTAAAGACATTGAAACAGATCCTGAGAAAGAAGGATATGGAGTAATCAAGGTAAAAGATTTAACAGAGAAAGTAGGGTTAATAGCAATAGACAAACACGGTAATGAAAGTAAATTAGTTGTTATCTAAATAGAGATGGTCAAAGTAGTAAAAAGAATCAATCTGTCACAACATACTTTAGATATAAGTACTAGAGGTGTAGATACAGGTAAATTTGATTTTGAAGAAATTGAAGATTATGTGACAGAGTTGGCTAATGGAAGAAAATATCAGTATGAGGCTATTAAGAATATAATGACATATCTTTGGAGTGGAAAGTACAAAACTGTCCAAGATTTAGCTAAGCAGAATTATCAGAAGAAAGAGGAAATTCAATTGCGTTTTCCTACGGAAGAATACTTCCTCAATATGATGCCTTTGCCTGATCGTTTATCGGGAGTATGTCATATGGCTACGGGAACAGGAAAATCATATGTGATTTTTGCTATAGCATACCTATCAATCATTCTGGGCAAAGTAAAAAGAGTTTTAGTCTTAGGACCATCGTCTACTGTAATTGAACAAGGGTTAACTGATAAATTTAAAGAATATCTGTTTGGCGAAAAGGGAATAGAGCTAAAAGAAAAGCTTCCTGAGAGATATAGAAATATTAAGGTAGAAATTAAAAACAGTAATGAGCCAATCGAAGATAACTGCATTGTAATAGAAAATATAAATGCTGTTTATGGAAAGGAGAATAACTCTATAGGAGATACATTGTTTAATCAAAATGAAGAGGTTTTAGTTTTAAGCGATGAAGTTCATCATGCATATTCGCATTTAGATTTCTCTAAACCTATCCTTACTTATGATTTCGAAGAAGGAAAGGAAGGAACAGGAGAGAATAGGGATGAGAGATTGTGGATGAAATTTATTAGAGAAGAAAAGAAGATAAAAAGACATATAGGATTTACGGGAACCCCTTACAATCAAAATGAATATTTTACAGATGTTATATTTAATTACTCAATAAAAGATGCTGTAGAAGAGAAATATATAAAGAAAATAAATCCAATAATTCATACCGAGAGTGATGAAGGGGATATTGATATCACAAAGGAGCAGAAATATGAGCAAATCTTAATGACACATTTTGATAATAAGGAGAAGTATAATTATGGTGGGAAAGTTAAACCAATAACAATCTTTATAAATAATACTCAAGCTACAGCGACGAGGAATAGAGATGAATTTGTCAAATCTCTTGCAGCTTATCTTCGTAAGAACTTGCCTGAATACAAAGAAATGACTGTATCCCAATTAGAATCGATAGCTCACAAAAAAACAATTTTAGTAATCGCAAACAATGATAGCAAGGAGTACAAAGATCAATTAGACAAGATAGAGGAAACGGATTCGAGTAAGACAGGTGGGGAAGTCGAATTTATATTTGCAGTAAATAAATTGTCTGAAGGTTGGGATGTAGACAATGTGTTTCAAATTGTGCCTACGGAAGAGAAAGTTTTTAATTCTAAGTTATTGATATCCCAAGTTTTAGGAAGAGGCTTGCGTATTCCAAGGAAAATTTCTGATGTAGAGAGAGACCAAATTTATCCGTTAGTAACAGTTACCAATCATGAAAAATTTGCGAGTTATATAGAAGAAATATTTAATCAGGTGACCGATTGTGATATTACAATTACTTCAAAGGTATATGCCAGTGAGGTTGAATCTGAAAGAGCAAAATACAATTTTGATTTGTTTAACATTAACTATCTTTCTACTGAAAAAACAGTAGAAAAGGAAGATACCGAGTATACTGTGAATAGAACGTTGGTATTAAATCCTCAGCCAGAGAAGCTTCATTTGAGGGTAGAGTATATATCTGGCTTGAAGGATTTTTCATTAACCAAAGAATTTGTCTCTCTAGACGAAGTTGTTGCTGGTGTATATAGAAAATTTCAGAACGTTATTCTTGAAAGCAGGATATTTGAAGAAAATAAAGAGTTAGGAGAGGATGACTTGTTTAATAAGGATAGGATTCGAGAGATTATTTTAAACGCTATGCAAGATGCTGGGATCAAGAATGAGAAGTTATCAAGAGAGAACAAGAAAGTTATAGAGTTATATTTTAACCAATTTCTACCAAGAGGAAGAAAGAATATACTTCGTGAACGAATAGAGGGAGATTTAATAAAAATGAATACCATGGATCTGAGAAAGAGTACAACGAGATTAGGTTCTTTAGACTTTAATACTTCGGTTTTTGTTTCAGAAGATTGGGAAGAAAAACTTGATGAAGAGAATAAAATTGTATTACAGGAGTTAATAAAAGCGAATAAGCAAATATCTATTGAACAAACGGGCTCATTCACGAGTGTTGATGCAATATATAACAAGGATGTTATAACAACACTTATACCGAACAAGAGAATCTATACTGTCAAAAGTGAGTATTTTAAAAGTCCACAGAACCTTATAATAGCAAATCATGATCCTGAGAGAGATTTCGTTTTTCAATTATTTGGTCTAGGGGAATATATAGATGGTTGGGTAAAGTCCCCCGATTCAGATTTTTACAGTATCGACTATGAATATTGGAAAGCAGGGAAAGACAGGACAATGAGAGCATTCAACCCGGATTTTTTTATTAAACTAAATCTTACTAATTATATCTCCAAAGTCCAAAGTGCTGGTGGAAATACAGATAAATTAACAAAATTACAAGACAAGGGAGTAGAGGAGATTATCTATGTAATTGAGATAAAAAGTGAGGATGATAGAGATGAAATTACAAATGCTAAAGACGAGGCGGGAAAATCTCATTTTAAAGGAGTCAATAAGAAGCTAGAAGAGGTTAATCCCCTCAATTATCAAAATGCTAACTTGAGACAATATTACATTTTTGAACTATTAAGACCAGACTCTTATGGAATATGGGGTAGTCAAATCAGATATGGGAATTTAAAAATATAATTGAAGTTAAGTTTTAGACTCCCATTTTCCTTTTTGATATATTCATTATAACGAAAGATACTCGATAATTAGATACGTCCTTTATGGTAGAAAAACCCTCAGAATTAAATGGAAGAAAATCCCTTAGTATAGATGGATAATTTATTGAGATGAAAGAAAAAGCTAAAGGAGAAAAGGCCAACATTAAAACTATGTTAATATAGAGAGTTCTGAGGATATGATAATATGAGAAGAGGATAGCATATCAATATTTTATTATTCTATTGAGTATGATCATAGATACAACCTTTAACTTCCAATCAGAAACTGAACCCCTTGATGCAGATAGATACTGTACAAGACTGCAGGAGTATCACAGAATACTCTGGAGTAAGCCTCTTCCTAATGGAAAGATGTTTAAATTAGAAAAAGTTTCAAAGTGTAAACTATATCATAAATCTGATTTAGGAGAATTCTATCTATCTAGTGATAGAGCTGTTCCAACCTTTTCAAAACAAAAAAAACTTGAATATATAATATCCCAAATCCCAAAAGATAAACTTAATCATTTTATTAATATTGCAGAAACTATTGGAGGTGTCATAATATGGCCAAGTAATCAGATAGACCGAATGCCAACTATTAATGTGGAGAGAGGCTTTAATAGTAAGATTAGTGATCGCTTAGATCTTACTCTTGAGTGTATTAGAAGATACTATTTAAAACAGGAGAGCCCACTGTTTGAAACCCTAAGAAGATATGAAGATTTTTTTAAATTGTTTGTAGATTTTAAAGGATACATAGACTTCTTTCTATTTCAAGATGCTGTATCAAATGATTATAAATCAGTAAAGATAGCAGTTCCTTTTGATAATTTTAAGTCTAATCCAGTACCTAAGACAGTAGATGAGTATATAGCATATATGAATTTTACTATTGATTTAATCCAAAAGAGAAATAGCAGAATTAAAACAAATCATTCCTAAATATAATCTCTTTGCATCCTTCACCCTTCTAATATATGCTATGGGTATGGATTACATAAAAAATTACTACCATGACAAGAGTGTAGAGGATGGAAGACTATTTCTTGACAACAAACATAAGACAGAATTCATACTAACCATTAAATATATTGATAAATATCTTAAAGAAGGAATGAAGATATTAGAGTTAGGAGCTGGAACCGGAGCTTACTCTTTGTATTATGCACAACAGGGATACGAAGTACATGCTTTGGAATATGTTAAAGAAAATCTAGATATTCTTAAATCAAAAGTAAAAGAGGATATGAATATTACTCCCATATTGGGTGATGCAAGGGATCTTTCTATGTACCCAGACAACACATTTGATATGACCCTATGCTTGGGTCCGATGTATCATTTAGATGAAAAAGGTCGAGAAAAATGTTTGGAAGAGAGTATTAGAGTTACAAAACCAAATGGCTTGATATATTTAGCATATATTTCTAACAATTTTACTTTTGTGAAATGTGTTAAGAAATTTGATAACTATGTTGAAGAATACAAAGAGGAAATAGGGGAGGGTTTCAGATTAAAGGACAGTCAAAATGTATTTACCTTTATGTATCCAAAAGAAATGGAGGAGTTGATTGAGAAGTACAAGTTAGAAAAAGTTCATCATCTAACTACAGATGGTATTAGTAGTTTAATTGCAGAAAGAATAAATTCCCTGTCACAGGAAGAGTTTGAGGTATGGATAGAGTATCTAGAAACTACAGCAGAGAGAGAAGATCAATTAGGTTATGGTGAACACCTATTGTATATTGCAAGAAAGAGAAGCAGTTAAACTGGTGTTAAGTGAAAATTAATTAATTTAATAAGGGTGTATATGAACAAAGATAAATTATTACAGGTTCTATATTATTTTATTTCTTTTTTAATCCCCTTGGTTATGGCATTTGTGCTTACTTTTGTGATGGGTCTATTCTCATTCTTCTCGACTATGTCTGGAGCCTCATTCTCGCAATTTTTAGTTCTAATTATATTATTTCCCTTAACATTTAAATTGATTAGAAATATTGGGTCCAAGTTTTTTAACTTAGTCAAAAACAAATATACATTCTTTGTACCTCTCTTTTTATTATTGTTCTACTTCCTCTTAAGATTCGTGTATGAACTTGTTTTTGCAACCAACAGATATGGAGATTTACTTCAGATTGATGGCAGATTCTCTCCTTATCTTTTAAGTAGTCGAGAGTTGTTTAGAACTCTAAATATTTATCTCCCTTTCATTCTTGTTCTGTTGGCCTATGCATATGGAGGATATTCTAGAATGAAAAAGGGTTTGAAAGAAAGAATTACAGGAGAAGACTAAAGATATTGTTGTAATTGTTGATGTTAAATTTGTTGGGGAGATTGATGGTAAAACTTTTACTGTTAAAGGAAAGGTCGTAGCTCCGTGTAATTAAACAATACTTATTTTGCATTCCATATAATTATAAGATATGTTATTAATATTAATTTTAAACAATGGTTAAGTGAAAACAAACAAAGAAACAATAATGCAAGTAATATATTCCATTACCTCTTTCTTAATACCCTTAGTTGTGGCATTTGTACTTTTGGTAATAATGCGACTAATCTCATTTCCTTTTTTGATGATTAGTCCAGGTTCTGCAGGTCCAATAGTGTTCGATGAGTTGCGATTAATTGTAGGAATTTTAGTTTTACTAGTAATATTTTCATTTACATTTAATTTAATCCGAAATTTAGGATTTAAGTTTTTTAATTTAGTCAAAAACAAGATTATATTCTTCACACCTCTCCTTTTGTTGTTGTTTGGGTTTTTTTATAGAATGATTCTGGCGTTATTCCTTTCAACATACAAATATGGAGACTTGCTTCAAATTGAAAATGGGTTACTTCACTTCCTCCACAATAGTCGCGAGTTGTTTGTTATTTTGGATTATTCTCTTTCCTTTATTCTAGTCTTGTTAGCCTACACATATGGAGGATATACCAGAATGAAAAAGGTAACCTAATACAGTGTTAAAAAGTAAATTTTAATCAATAGGATTGTAATTCTCTCCCCCTGAGTATGCTTCTACAGACTCAATTATTGAATAAATAGTAAAAATATGGTATTCTATTTCCATACCATACGGAAAAGCGTATCTTACAGAAATGAAATATATTGATATACAAAACAATTTAAGAAATTTAGGAGTATTTACTCTAAACGATATTAGAATGCTTGATACTGAATTTAGAGAACCAACATTAAATGATTGGTTAAACAGTGGATGGATAAAAAGGGTAAGGAGATTTTGGTATGCAGATTCTAGTTTTAACCCTGAGGGAAATGGCTACTTCTTTATAGCAAACAAGATATATTCTCCATCTTACATATCTCTAGAGAGTGCTTTAAGTCATTACGGCTTTATACCAGAAACTACTTTACAAATAACTTCTGTATCGACCAGAAAGACCAATCTTTTTGATACTCAATATGGCGTATTTTCATACCAAAGTATTAAGAATGGTTTTTTCTTTGGTTATGAGGTTATTGAAAACAATGATAGACCATTTACATTAGCTACTCCTGAAAAGGCAATCTTAGACTATCTTTACCTACATTCTGAAATTACAGATATAGAGGATTTAGAGGGGTTAAGGTTTAATGAAGAGATTATAAATAGCACGATTGACAAGGAGAAGTTTAATACATATCTTAGTCAATTTGACAATTTAGAATTAAATAATAGGTCTAAGTTATTACTAAAATATCTCAATGCTTAGTATAGAAGAAATAAAAAAGCAGTATCCAAGTGATATACATAAGTTTGAAAGAGGTCTACTTAGAGAGTATTTACAATTTCTCATATTAGAAATAATATTTAGCTCTAATATCTCTAATAAGTTCTCTTTTCTTGGCGGTACATGCTTAAGAATAGTTCATGGAATTAAAAGATTTTCAGAGGATTTAGACTTTGATAATAAAGAACTTTCTTCCAAAGAATTCACGTCTCTTGCGAAAAAGATAGAGCAAGACCTTCAGAGGCAAGGATTTGATGTAGAAATTAAGGTAACTGAAAAGAAGGCAATTCATTGTCACGTTAGGTTTTCAAATATACTTTTTGAGAATGAATTAAGTAATATAAAAAGTGAAAAAATTGATATACAGATAGATACATTTGATCAAGGATATGTTTATGAATCAGAGTTATATCTATTAAACAAGTTTAATGTTTTTAAACAGATAAGAGTAACGCCTAAAGAAATAATTCTCTCTCAGAAGCTATGGACTATTACTCAACGAAATAGGGCAAAAGGAAGAGATTTCTACGATATTATTTATCTCTTACAGAATACCAAACCAGATATTGGATTTCTTACTCTTAAATTTCGTGTTTCTAATTGGGATGAGGCTAGAGAGAAGATCTTAGAAGGTATAGAGGGTATTGATTTAGATTCTATGGTTAAAGATGTATTACCGTTTTTAACAAATAATAAAGAGGGAGATAAGATTAAACTGTTTAGAGATTATCTGAAACAGATAGAGTTTGATTAATTGGTCAATATAATTGACAACAACATTATGGAATTATCCGTGAAAAATATAGTAGGGTAAACGAGAATGTAGCCGAGAGAAAAATCTTTCACATATCAAGATTGTTGTGTTAAATCAACATTCTTACTTCGAACCAAGGGGTATTTAATTTGGTCTCCTTTAGAGGTTTTTTATCCACCAGGCCTTACTTTTGAGATTTTCACTTTTAAGGCCAAAATAACTCAGTCCCCATAAGGGTTTTAAAACATAGTGTACAGGTCTTGTTGGAACATCTTGAAAATGGCGGAGAGGGAGGGATTCGAACCCTCGGTGGGCTTATGGGCCCACGACTCGTTAGCAGTGAGTTCCTTTCGGCCTCTCAGGCACCTCTCCATAAACAGTTTCCAATTATACTTCATTCAATTAATATATGCTAGAATAGTATATGTACTTAGGTATTCATGTATCATCATCAGGTGGTATACAAAACTCAATAACTAATGGTGAGAAGTATGGAGTAAATAGTATCCAAATTATGCCAACCGCACCCATGAGGTGGGCAACAAAACTAATCACTGATGAACAGATTGATATATTTCTAGATACTTTAGAGAAATCTAGTATAAAGAAGATATTGATACATGGAATATACCTAACTAACCTTGCAAGAGAAGACAAACAGCTATTTCATCTTGGGAAAATGGGATTGGTAGTATATTTAGATTTTGCCGAGAGGGTAGCAAAAGGTATAAAGGAGAGAAAAATTGATAGCGAAATACTTGGTGTATGTTTTCACCCTGGTTCCCAAAAAGAACTCTCCTACGAAGACAGCTTGGAAAGAATATCATACGGTATGCAATGGGTATTAGATGAGGTAAAGGGAAATCAAAAATTACTCATTGAAACTACAGCAGGAACAGGTGGAAATCTAGGTAGAAATTTTACAGAATTAAGGTTGATGAGAGAAGGAGTCAAGGACAAACAGAGAATTGGTTTTGTAATGGATACTGAACATACATATGCATCTGGTTATGATTGGGTGAACAATTTTGATGGAGTAGTAGAGGATATGGATAGGGAGCTGGGTATACGAAATGTTAAAGCAATACACCTTAATGATTCCATGGTAGAGTGTGGGAGCAACAAGGATAGACATGCAAATTTAGGAGAGGGAAAGCTAGGGGAGAATACAATTTCAAAAATATTGCACTACAAGAGATTTAAGGACACACCTTTTATACTCGAGACCCCAGCACTTAAAGGAGATGCTACAATCCCAGATGAGGTAAAGATGCTTATGAAATTAGCGAAATAATTTTAATATGAAAATATATGAAAGAAAAAGATAGAAAAAAGATACTAAAATTTCTTGAAATACTACCCAATCCCAAGGTCTTATCCCTAATTGCAATTACGATAATCTTGGGAGTCATATTCTACATCTTAATCTTATCCTCTCTAGCAAAGTAATGGGACAAGTAAACCTAAACGAAAAGCAGAAACAGGCGGTAGAATTCAATAAAGGAGATTTACTGATAATTGCAGGAGCAGGTACGGGAAAAACATCTGTAATAACCGAAAGAATCATACATATCATTAATAGTGGATGGGCAAAACCCTCAGAAATTCTTGCATTAACCTTTACCGAAAAAGCAGCACAGGAAATGCAAACAAGAATTGATGAAAGAATGGAATACGGATATGACGAACCGTACATATCTACATTTCATTCCTTCTGTGACCATATCCTTAGGAATGAGGGATACAACATAGGTCTTGATGGGAGCTACTCACTACTTAGCACCGCTCAAGCATACATTTTTTTAAGAAAACACCTTTATGATATGCCATTTAAAACCCTTCTTCCAAAGGGAGATCCTACGAAATTTCTCAATGATTTCCTTAAACATGTAAGCAGACTTCAAGATGAGGACGTATCACCTGAAGAGTATGAAAAATATGCAAAATCTCTTCCCAAATCAACTGACGCTTTGAAGGAGGAATATACAAGGGTAAATGAGTTGGCACAGGGGTATAAAAAGTACTCAGAGTTAAAAATTGTGGAATCAAAGGTCGATTTCGGAGATCTAATATTACTTACGATAAAGCTCTTTAGAGAAAAGCCAAATATCCTCACTAAATATCGAAACAAATATAAATATATACTTGTAGATGAGTTCCAGGATACAAACTACACACAAAATGTTTTAGTAAATATTCTTAAAGGAGATGGAAAGACTCCATTTCTGACCGTAGTGGGGGATGACGATCAGGCCATATACAAATTTAGAGGTGCTGCAATCTCAAATATACTTCAATTTAAAGAAAGATATCCAAAAGCATTTGAGATTGTATTAACTGAAAACTATCGTTCAAAACAGGAGATACTTGATTCTGCACATACTTTAATCCGACATAATGACCCAAATCGTCTTGAAGTTACCGAGAGGATAGACAAAAGCCTTGTTGCACGAGGAGTATTTGAAGACGATAGAAACTCTGTCCAACTTATGGTCTCCCAATATGAGTCAATTGAAGCAGAGAGAGTAGCTGAGGAAATCATGAAATTAACAGGGTATGGGGAATTGGTAAAATTAAGGGAAGACAGAGATAGCCAAACATTTGATGAAAAAGGTCAATCAACATTTTTAGATAGTCAAACTCCTGGTAAAGATGCAAAATACAAATTCTCAGATATTGCTATCCTTGTAAGAGCCAATGCGAATGCAGATATATTTGTTCAGGAATTTAGGAATAGGGGGATAAGGTACAAGTTGGGGGGTTCAAGAGGTTTGTATTTCAGAGAAGAGATAAAGAATTTGATTGCTTTTCTTCGAGTGCTTACAGATTTTACGGATGAAGTGTCAATGTACAAACTTCTTACCATGGGTATTTGGAACTTCTCTCCAAGGGAGTATATGGAATTAATACAATTAGCAAGAATGGAGAAGTTAACACTTTTGGAACTTCTTGAAGCAGAGTGGAAGATAAAGATAGGGGAAGAGAGTTTTAGTGAGGGAGATTTTAAGGAAATTGATAGCAAAATAATGGATAAAATACTTTCTCCTCAAGCTATTGCAGGAGTAAGTACTCTCCTTATGCTCCTTGATACAAGCATGAAAAAGATTAAAGAGGGTAGGTCTTTGGTAGAAATACTCTATGATTTTGTCATGAACAGTAGATATGTAGGAGAATTTCTAGATAAAGATACACCAGAGAGCATCTTTGCAATTTCAAATATAAATAAGTTCTTTGAATTAGTTAAGAACTATGAAAAGGACAATCCTGATTCCAATATCTATGAATATGTAGATTACCTTAATTACAGTATTCAAATTGGAGAATCACCTTTAGTCGATTCTGTTGATATGGATGAGTTAAATGCTGTTAACATTATGACAGTACACTCAGCTAAAGGTTTGGAGTTTCCAGTTGTATTTTTAGTAAATCTTGTATCAGAGAGGTTTCCTACAAAAGCAAGGGGAGATGCTTTGCCCATACCGGATGAATTAATTAAAGAAACAGGGATTGAAAACCTTGATGAAAAAGAGGCAAATATTCAGGAGGAGAGAAGACTCTTCTATGTTGGAGCGACAAGAGCAAAAGAGAAATTGTATCTTACTGCCTCTAATTTCTACGGAGATGCAAAGAGGAAGAAGAAGCCAAGTATTTTTCTCCATGAAATTCTTGATAGAAGTGTTGATGAAGATTTTAAAGAGAAGGTGCAAGTTAATGATTTTACTGATGATATAATACATTTAACTTCTATTGAAGGTTTGGATCAATCAATAATCCCATCCAAAGACATAATGAATATAGTAAAAAGATTTAGTTACTCTCAACTTAATGTGTATGAGAGCTGTCCTAGGAAGTATGAATATGCATATGTTTTACGTATTCCAACAAAAGGAAATGCTTCAACAGCTTTTGGTACTACCGTTCACAATACACTTAAGGATTTCTATACTCTTCTTCAAAGGTCTAAGGAGAGTTTAGGTGGAATTGTACAGGCTCCAACGAAGGATGATTTACTTGCACTGTATGGGAAGAACTGGGTAAGAAGTGGCTATGAGAGTAAGAAACAGGAAGATATTAGGAAGAAAGAGGGGAGAAAGATAATGGGGCAGTATTTTGATAAGGTGTTCTCTCTTGAAGAGAGCCCTTTACGATTAGAGGAGTCATTCAGTGTTCATTTCGCAGATGTAGTATTCAGTGGGAAGATTGACAGGATAGATTTGATTAAATCGGGCGAAGGTATCCAAGAGGTTTGTATTGTGGATTACAAAACCGGCTCAGAGAAGAGTGCAAGTGATATTAAGAAGGATTTACAGTTACCTCTTTATGCTTTGGTAGCGGAAGAGAAATTTGGCTTGAAAGTAGTTGGTGCCAAATATGTATTTGTAGAAACAGGCAACTGTGTCGATGTAAATGTATCTCAGGACAGAAGGGAAGAGGCAAAAGAAAAATTGATTGAATCACTTGAGAGTGTTAAGAAGGGAAATTTCAAAGCAACACCTGGGTTTGTATGCAGATTCTGTGATTTTAACTCTATTTGTGAGTACGCCGATTTATAGTATAATGCGATGATGATTAATATTTTTCTTACAATTAATAATTTTTTGGTTCAAAGAGCATATGCGCAGAGTATAGGGGCAAGCTTAGAAGAGGGTTTGTCTGTTGATTCTGACACCAACGTGGATAGCTTGTTAGAAAGAATTGTGAGGATAGCTGTTCCTGTTGCAGTTATTTCAGCATTTGTTCTTCTGTCATATGGCGGATATCTGTTAATCTCAAGTCAAGGGAATCCAGATAAATTGCAGGAAGCAAGATCTATTATTACCAATGCTATTATCGGACTTTTAGTTGTTGTCCTTTCAGTAGCTATACTTTTGATAATTAGTGGGACTTTTGATTTAAATATATTTAATTAAAAAATATGGTAAACATTTCAAGACTTCTATCAACATTTGGATTGGCCTCACTTGATGGGAATACTGATAATATAGATAGTGTATTAGAGAACAAAATTAAACCAGGTTTGAACTGGATAGTCGCAATGGCAGTGGTTGCTGCTGTGGCTATGATTATTGTCGCAGGGTATAACCTAATCACTTCTAACGGAGATCCCGAAAAGATACAAAAGGGTACAAAAGGTATAACAGCAGCAATCATCGGTCTGGTAATTGCTTTCTCTGCAAGAATAATTTTAGTGTTTATTTTAGAGGAATTAGGTCTTCAATAGTATTGTTTTTTAAATTATACTATTGTACTATTTGTTAGGCTTAAATAAATTAATTCATTATTAAATGAAAAGTTTAAAATATTCTTTGACTCCGATTTTGTTTGGTTTGTTTCTTCCCTCGTCGGCTTTTGCAACAGGAATAATTGATGGTATTCTTCCTGAAGGTCCTAATACTTCAATCCCAATTTTAATCAAAACAATTTTGAATTTTGCCATTGGATTTGCAGTTGTTGTTTGTGTTGCTATCTTAATCTTTGCAGGTTATTCATATATGACCGCAAATGGAGATGAAGACAAAATCCAGAAAGCAACAAAATCCTTAACATGGGCAATCATTGGATTAGTAGTATGCTTTGTCGCAATTCTTTTGGTAAGATTTGTAGGAGAAAAGATAGGAATTGATTTTGGAGCTTAAGACCTTAATTCACTAAAAATAATCTTCTTTCATCCCATAGGGGTGTTATGTTGTTTTTGACCCCTCTTGTTGAATTCCTAATATTGTTATTATATAATGAGCATTAAGATAATTAATATTAAATAAATAATTAAAACAATGAAGATTTCAAAATTATCGGTTGCTCCAATTTATTTGGCTATGGCAAATGCGACTGCGGTATATGCAGATGCTTCTGGATTTCTTCCAGACGACCCGACCGGAGGGAAAACACTCCCAGGAATTATCCAGACAGTTTTGAATTTTGCTATTGGATTTGCAGTTGTTGTTTGTGTTGCCATCTTAATCTTCGCAGGCTATTCATACATGACAGCAAATGGAGATGAGAACAAAATCAAGAAAGCTACAACATCTTTAACATGGGCAATCATTGGATTGGTAGTATGTTTTGTTGCAATTCTCTTAGTAAGATTTGTAGGAGAAAAGATTGGAATTGGTTTTGGAGTTTAAGAAATCCATTGAATAAGATATAAGAATACATTCGGAATGGAATGGTTAAGTTTTGTTGAAAAGTTTAATAGGGTGGAGTTCTCCTCATTGCAAGATTTTATTGCTAATCTATTTAATGTTGCAATGTCATTCTCAGTAGTAATTGTGGTAATTGCATTAATCATAGCTGGTTTCAAATATATGTTTTCTAAAGGAGATGGAGACAAGGTAAAGGAGGCGACTAGGAGTTTAATCTTTGCCCTTATCGGTTTGGTAATTGTATTTCTTTCTCCAACTATTGTAAAATTTGTGATAGATAAATTTCTTTAATTAAGAAATGTCAAAAAATTTAAATAGAACTATTCTTCTACTTACTTCTCCTTTTCTTTTCATCTCGAAGGTATATGCAGAGGATCCTCCAGAAATTAATGCTGAAACTATCGACAAATTAGTAAATACCATTACTAGTAGATTACTTCCAATCGCTGGTCTGTTATCATTCATATTCATCGTTTACGGAGCATATATGTGGATAATGTCTGCGGGAGATCCAGATAAAATTAAAAAAGCTTCTGGTACTTTACAATGGTCAATTATCGGCCTTATCTTTGTAATCATAGTCTCCCTTATCCTCAGGGCAGTTCTTGATGCAGTTGCATAAAATGAAAAACCATTCTTACAAATCAGAAGATTTTTTCAAAAGCCAAGGCTATGCAAGGAATGGTATTAAGTTGATTTACAAGAATGAGAGAAATTTCCGAATAGAGCTTGTATTCACGCTTTTGGTCATACTTGCTGGGGTATTTTTCAAGGTTACTCATTTTGAGTGGATAGCTTTAAGTTTAGTAATTTCCATGGTTCTAATATCCGAGACAATAAATAGTGCAATTGAAGCTTTGTGTGATACTGTTACTCAGGATTTTAAGATTAATGTAAAGTATGCTAAGGATGTAAGTGCTGGAGCAGTATTAGTTAGTTCTCTTCTTTCGGTCATCACAGGCCTTATTATCTTTCTCCCATATATCATTGAACTTGCTCAAAACATCTTTTTGAGATAATGGTATAATTAGGGCGATGAAAGGTATGCCCCAATTCAAAAAAACTTTATTTATCTCTATCACTTTACTTTTAGGAATTTTCCTCTTTTTCAATTCTCCAGTATATTCCCAATCAGTTTCAGACCTTGAAAAAGAGATAGAGGAAAGTAATAGGGCAATTTCGGAGAAAGAGAGTATTTTAGGAAATATTGAGAAGAGGATAGCGGAGATAAAGGGAGGAAATCAAACTTTAAGTCAGAAGATTCAGTTGATGACTGATGAGATTAATAAGGTTAAGGATACAATTTCACAAAAAGAGATAGAGATTGAAACAAAGGGTAAGGAGATTGAGAGTAAGCAAGAGCAGCTTAATATTCGAAAAGAGACTTTAGATTTAGTTTCGGCTGAGTTGTATATGGAGACAAGGAATAGGATGTCAACCTTTTTCCTTTCAGATTGGTCTGATTTAGTAAGAAACTTTTACCTTAAAAGAAATATAGTTTCTGATTTGAGACATCAGGTTGAGATGATTAGTGGAGAGTTTAGTTCTTTAGCTGAGGCAAAGGAGTTGTTAGATTCTGAGAAGAGTCTTTTAGATACACAGAAGAAGGAGTTGGATGATTCTTTAGGTATTTTAGCAACAGAGAAAGCAAAGTTACAGGCAGAACTTAGTAAGCAGTATGCACAGAAGGGGAGTTTGAGTTCAGAGATTACAGATTTAACAAAGAAGGTTTCTCAATTACAGGCGGCATTGATAGCAGCAAGAGGGGCTGGAACTATATCTTCGGGGGGTAGTACGGGGACTGTTCCTGGGACTTCGATTTCTCAAGCACCAGCAGGCTATTTTGGAGTTTTCTCTATTGGTGCATATACGCATAGAAACGGTATGAGTCAGTGGGGAGCGAGGGCGAGGGCTGATGCAGGACAATCTACAGGACAGATACTAAGCTTTTACTATCCTAACACAAGAATCTCAAATGGTGTAGTTAATTCTAATGGAATTCCCCAACCTTTAATGCAGAATATTAATGTGAATAATGTAGGTACTCTTTCATTTGAGGATTACTATCTATTGGGTATACAGGAGATGCCGGAGAGTTGGAATATGGAAGTATTGAAAGCCCAAGCAATTGTTGCTAGAACCTACGCCGTGTGGTACGTTAACAATGGGAATGGAAGATGGGTAAACAAAACTCTTGTTAACTCTATTTGCACATCCCAGAGTTGTCAAGTATTTAATACCCCACTCAAAGCTGGGGCTTGGAGAACCGCTGTACAGCAAACAAGAGGGCAAATTTTGACAGACTCAAGTGGATCTGCAGTAATGGCTGAATATGCAGCTGTACATGGAGCATGGGGGAATTGGCAGGGGCAAGCTACAGGTTGGGACACACAGAGTGGAAGTGGAGATAATTGGTTTACCGATGCTTGGGATAAAATTTCTGGTGTTAACTGGTTTTATAGATCTTGGTATATCAATGGATCTGGTTATTCTGGAGAAACATGCGGACATTCACCATATCTTTCTCCATCAGAAATGTTAATCATTCTTAATGCCTATTATGTAAAGAAAGGTGAGGGTTTAAGGATGACTCCCGATTTGTCAAGATTGCTTCCAAGCGATTATGGGAAGTGCCCAGGAGGAGCAAGGGATGATGACTTCGGTCGAACAGACAAAGTCCCATACAGTTTATCTGAATTACAGGGAT
>ERZ795055.546-NODE-546-length-35460-cov-9.402514_pt1 | contig 35460 bp, 29 predicted proteins | sample MGYA00375139_ERZ795055 | MGnify/ENA primary metagenome ERZ795055 (study PRJEB30184, sample SAMN05720283) | anaerobic digester metagenome | isolation source: active sludge of municipal wastewater-treating anaerobic digesters | place: USA | collected 2015-01-23 ... | reverse complement strand
GCCCGGCATCTCACCCGTATCATCCCTGATGAGATGCCTCCTCTACCCGCCGTTTTTCAAAAATGTCCATACCATGGACAACTCATTCGCTGTCGAGGACACCTGCACGGCCTGTGGGACCTGCGTTGAGGTCTGTCCGGTCGGAAATATCACGATGGAAAAGGAGAGGCCGGCCTGGCACCATACCTGCGAGCTCTGCTGTGCATGCCTGCACTTCTGCCCGGTCCAGGCGATCCAGCTGAACACGATGCAGGGCACGAAAGGACGGGGCCGGTATCGCCATCCGGACCTGAAGGTTGAAGACATGAAAGCCCAGCGGGGCGGTTCATGACGGATTTATGTCCCAGGAATGGCTGCCCTGCCTGCCGGTTATCCGGTGCCATCCGCGGGATGGCGACCGGTAAAGCAGTGCTTTCAGCCCTGGGTCTCTGGCTGATCGCTGCCACCCTCATCAACGGGAAACCGTTCGGGCTTGCACGACTCCATGAGATCACCGGCGGGGCGACGATCCTTGACATGACCTTCACCACAGGCCCTTCGCAGGTCTATGCAGTGCTTGACACCCTCGGACCTGCCGGCCGGGCGTTCGACCTTACCCATATCGTGCCGCTCGACCTCGTCTTCCCGTTCACGTACGGTCTCTTCCTCGCACTCGGGATCTCGTGGGGGCTTTCCCGCCTCCTCCCGGAGGGAAGCCCCTGGCTCCTGCTGAACCTTGCGCCGGTGCTCGCCGCAGCTGCGGACTACTGCGAGAACGCCGGGGTGATCACGCTCCTCCTTACCTACCCTTCCCGGCTCGATTCCCTTGCATGGTTCGTCAGTATCATGTATGCCGTCAAGTTCCTCTTTTCGGCTATCAGTTTCATCACCTTTTTCGCGGCACTTGCCGGTGTGGCGATCGTATCCCTTTCCCGCTGTGGCGGAAGGAGTACCGCATGACAAACAGGCCGGCTGGATCCCCGGTACCGGACAACCGGTACCGGGACACGTTCAACCAGACCATCGGCGAGACGATAGCCCAGGCAGTCCGTATCATCGGGCAGGACCCGGCTCTCTTCATCACCGGCTCGGTCATCCTCCATTACCAGAAGAAGGCGGCGGTGATCCGGAAGCGGCTTGAGCAGCAGGGCCTTCTCGTCCCGCCGGTCATGATCCTCAGCATCACCTCACGCTGCAACCTCACGTGTGCCGGCTGCTACATGCACGGCCGGGAGGAGAAACCTGCGGCAGAGATGAGCCCGTCAGTTCTTGCATCCGCAGTCAGCCAGGCCGCGGAACTCGGCGTCTCGGTCATCGTTATCGCGGGGGGCGAACCCCTCGTCCGCAAGGAGGAGATCCTCGCGCTCGCACGGGCCCATCCCAGCATCCTCTTCCCGGTCTTTTCCAACGGCCTGTTGATCGACGAGACAACGGCCACGGCGATCGCAGCGTGCCACAACATCGTGCCGGTCATCAGCTTCGAGGGGTTCCGCGAGGAGACCGACGCCCGCCGGGGGCGTGGTGTCTTCGACCGGCTCCTCGCCGTTGCCGCCCGGCTGAAGGCACGCGGCGTCTTCTTCGGCTGCTCGGTCACGACAACAAAGGAGAACTTCGCCCGCGTCACGGATCATGCTTTTGTGCAGGAGATGCGAAAGGCAGGTGTCCGGGTCTTTACGTACGTCGAGTATGTGCCGATGCAGAACGGGACAAACGCCCTAATTCTGACACATGAGCAGAAGAAGACCCTGCAGGTCGTGCTCGCGGACTTCAACCATAATTTCCCGGCGGTCTTCATCGGTTTCCCTGGCGATGAGGATACGTACGGCGGGTGCCTTGCAGCGGGCCGGGGCTTCGTGCACGTGAACCCGTCTGGTGGCCTTGAGCCCTGCCCTGCGGCCCCGTACTCGGACGCGAATCTTACTGACGTCCCGCTTGCGGAAGCGCTCCGTTCCCGGCTGCTTGGCCGGCTCCGCGAGACACCGGAAGTCCTTGCCGAGACCAAAGGGGGCTGTGCCCTCCGGGCGAACCGGGCATGGGTGGAGGGACTTTTCAGCCATGAATGAACGCCAACGGGGCTTCCGGAAAGGAGATATCGTGATAACGGCAGAACACAAGAATAAAATTTGATAGATTACTGGAAATCCCAAATGACAAACCAGATACCAAAAGCAGCCCCTGCCCCCCTCTCAAAGATGCTGTTCATACTGACTACAGGGGGAGGATTGGTATTCTGGGCAACCACCATCGCAACTTCCCTGCTTCCCCTCGCTGCGGAGTATAGATCTGCTTATTCAGGCTGGAGCATTCAAACCGTCTGGGTTGCCTCTTTACCCATGGGTATGATTATCGGATTCTGTGTCAGTTATATCCTGCTTCGTTATTATGATAAGATTCCGGCAAAGAGTCCGATTCTGAAATCCGTACTACTCAGTTTCATTGCCCTGATAATTGCCATAATCCTGATCGATCTCCCTCAAAGTTTTTTTCGGATGAGTACTCCTTCTGCTGCCTTGTATTACTTCCTTATTGGCGTGATGATTAATGCGGCAAGGTTTCTTTTTCTTGGAACAGTTATTGGCTGTCTATTTAACGAACTCACGCGTTCCCTGTTCAAAGGAGACTAACATGAATTTCATCACGAAGACTGCAGGAATGGCAGGATTCCTGTATTTTATTTATTGGGGAATTCCCCGTCTGCAGCTGTGTCACACCAAAACATGCCGGAGTTGCAGGAGTTGCAGGAGCTGAATAGAGCCATGAATACCGGTCTTTAGAGGGAAATACCCGTAAAGGAGATGCAGATGAAAAAGCAATCGCCGAATCAAAACAGGATCAGCAAAGGGGAAGAATTGAATTGTTGGCCCTGCCGGAGATGGTTATGGTAGTCTGGCTGATACTGAAAGGGTTCAATCCTTCTGTAATCGCTTCCGGGTCTGCCAATAGTGAATACATTCGGGAAGGTGAAAAAAATGGTGCTCTGCAGAAAAGCTGGGAAAAAAACAAAATAGCCATGAGAATTACGATGGAGCCTCAGGCGATCGGGGTCTATTGACCATCGAGATCGAAATGGGGGTTAAGGTGGTCACTCTCGCAAATCCCCTGAGTGTGATGCGGGAAGTTTCTCTTCAGAGCAAAAAAATATCTTTCGAGACATGAGGTAAACCATGGAACAAACTGAAAAAAATCCAGACAGCATTCATGCCATAAAATCCCTCGTTATCGTCTTCTCGTACCATCACGGGAACACGGAGAAGATAGGCCGCACCATGGCGAAAGTTCTCGGTGCAGATGTACAAACACCGGAGCAGGTGTACCCGGAGAAACTCCATGAGTACGACATCGTTGGTTTCGGCTCGGGGATCTACAGTGCAACATTCGACCCGTCAGTCCTCTCCCTTGCCGATAGGCTCTCGTACGCTGCGGGAAAGCGGGCATTCCTCTTCTCGACCTATGGGGCCCCTGCCTTTATTGCGAACCGAAAATTTATCGAAAAGAACCACGACCAGATCCGAAAGAAACTCCTCCTGAAAGGGTACACGGTCATCGGTGAGTTCGGTTGCGCGGGGTGGAATACGAACAGTTTTCTCACGTTCTTCGGGGGTCTCAACAAGGGCAGGCCCGATGCCGAAGACCTCCGGAATGCGGAAGAATTTGCCCGGGACATGGTGCAGAAAGCCCGGGAATAATAGGGAACGTCTACATGAACCGGATAACAAAACCCAGATAAATAGGGGAATAAAATGGCCAGTACAACGAAGGATACATCGTTTGGTAAATCCGTTCGGGAATTCTGGCATGCGCTGCTCCTTATCGTACCCATCACCATCGGGTGGATCTGGTTCTTAACAGGGAATGTACGCCTTCCGCGGGAGAAGAAAGCAGAACAGTTCTGGCACATGAACGCAAAAAACATGGACGCGTTCGCAGAGAACGAGGGACTGAAAAAATTCGAAGCCAGAAGGAATGAAAAACTGGAAAAATACCTCATGGGCAGAGATCGTATTCTTGATTACGGGTGCGGGACAGGCACACTCTCTCTCAAACTCGCGGGCAGGGTAAAAGAGATCCATGGCATCGATTTTGCGTCCGGCATGATCGAGATTGCCCAAAGAAAAGCAGCGGAGAGCGGGGTTGATAATACCTGTTTCATGCAGGCAACCATCTTTGATCCGCGGTTGGAGATGGGATCCTATGATGCAGTCCTTGCATGGGGTATCCTGCACTTGGTCGACGACCGGGAGCAGGTGGTGAACCGGATATACGAGTTACTGAAACCGGAAGGACTGGTCGTTTCCGCAACAGAATGCATGGGTGAGAAAAAGACCCCGATAACGTCCTTGTTATCCTTCTTAATGAAGATTGGAATCTTTCCTATTTCGTTAAAGTTCTTTACCGTTGCTGAACTGGAAGAATCCTTTACTGTATCAGGCTTTCAGATAGTTGAAAAAGAGATCATGGGAGATAACCCGGTCTCCTGTTTCATTGCAGCAGGTAAGATGCATTGAAATGACAGACCATACCGCTGATGGAACCCTTAAAAGAACGGCAGGAATCGCAGGACTCGCCTTCCTGGTTATCGTCATAGGTTATACCCTCACCTGGATTTTTGTATACTCCCGGCTCATTGCAGCAGGAGATGTCACCGCAACAGCCGGTAACATTATGGCACATGCGTCGCTGTTCCGTATCGGTATAGCAGGGGACCTCTTGATTGTAGTCAGCGGGATTGTCCTGAGCGTGGCCCTCTACATCCTCCTCAAACCAGTAGACCGGAACCTTGCATTGCTTGCGCTCGTCCTGAAGCTGGCAGATGCCGTCCTTGCGGCAGTCACCGTGTCCCTGAGTTTTATTGCTGTAGAGATGCTCACCGGAGAAGCCTTTATTGCTGTACGGAATCCGGAACAGGTACAGGATCTCGTAGGATTGTTTTTGAGCCTCCATGCTGCCGCATCGACGATTCCCCTGGTTTTCACAAGCCTTGGATTTATCGTCTTTTTCTATCTTTTTTTGAAATCAAAGTACATTCCCGGCATACTGGCCGGTTTTGGCATTTTTTCTTATGGACTCCTCCTCATCTACTCGTTTATCACAATTCCTGATGCACTACCTGCAGCCTCCCTGCTGGACACGTTTGATATCATCATTTTTGCACCGAGCATTCTTTTTGAACTGACGATCGGCCTGTGGCTTTTGTTGAAAGGCGTAACAGTCCCGCCAGGGGGCAGATAATGAATACTGCAGAAATACCCTTGCAGCCGGACAAAGTCCCGGAAGCGTCAGGGGAACCTGAATAGTATCTGCCCGGGCAAAAATTCATGAAGGCTGCCGTTTGACAGACACCGGACCTCACGGTTGACTGCCAGAATCGCAACCCTTAAAGAGCCGTGGCACCCTGATAGACTTTTAAGAATCACATGGCACAAAAGGTGAATAACCGGCAGGTGGCCACGATCCTCTACGAGGTCGCCGATCTCCTCGAGATCAAGGAGGTGAAGTTCAAACCGGTAGCTTACCGTCGGGCTGCGCACGGGATCGAGACCCTTGCGGAGGATATCAACCGGGTTGCCGAACGTGACGGGCTTGAAGATATCCCCGGAGTCGGGACCAACATTGCTACCAAGCTCCGGGAGATCCTTGATACCGGGAGACTTGACTACCTCGAACGGCTGAAACAGGATGTGGGGCCCGGGGTACGGGCCCTTGCGGCCATCGGGGGGATCGGGCCGAAAAAAGCGATGGCACTCCACCAGAATCTCGGGATCGAAAACATTGACCAGCTCGAGGCAGTGGCAAAGGACGGGAAGATACGCAGCCTGCCCGGGTTTGGTGAGAAAAGCGAGGCAAACATCTTGCAGGGAATCGCCCAAAAAAAAGGCACGGCAGGCCGTTTTCTCCTCGGGGCGATGCTCCCGGTTGCGATGAATATCCAGGCCAGGCTTGCCGCACTTCCCGTGGTCAGGCAGATAAGTCTCGGGGGTTCGATCCGGCGGAGGAAAGAGACGATCGGGGACATCGATCTCCTTGCGGCCTCACCTGATCCGGAGATGGTCATGGCCACGTTCTGCACGCTTCCCGAAGTGGCCTGGGTGCTCGGCCGGGGCCCCACCAAGAGCTCCGTAATCCTTGCATCCGGCGTGCAGGTCGACCTGCGGGTAGTGGAAGAAGGGCAGTACTGGACTGCCCTCCAGTATTTCACCGGGTCAAAGGACCACAACATCGCACTCCGGCGGCGGGCACTGGAGCGGGGCTGGAGCCTCTCCGAGTATGGCGTGAAAGAGGAAACGAGCAAAAAGAACCTGGCCGGGTCCACCGAGGAGGACCTCTACAAGATGCTCGGCCTGCCCTATATCGAACCGGAACTGCGGGAGAACCGGGGCGAGATTGAAGCGGCTGAGAAGGGCCTTCTGCCCAGGATCGTCCCGTACGATGCTGTGCGGGGGGATCTCCACCTCCATTCCAGCCATGGCGACGGGGAAGATTCGGTCCGGGAGCTGGCTGCTGCCGCCCGGGATCGGGGGTATGAGTATATTGCAATCTGCGATCACGTGAGGAGCCCCGGGATCGACCGGGGGCTCACTGAAGAGAAGATCGGAAAGCAGCGTGCGGAGATCGAGCAGGTGAACCGTGAGTCAGACGATATTGTTGTACTCCACGGGATCGAGTGCACTATTGGCGGGGACGGGGCGCCCGACCTCCCGCCGGCTGTCCTGAAGGACTTCGACCTCGTCATCGCAAGCGTCCACTCCCAATCGCGGATGGATGGCGATGAGATGACGCACCGCATCCTTGCAGCCCTCCAGAACGAGAGCGTTGATATTCTCGGCCACCCGACCGGGCGGATCCTTCTCAAGCGGGACCCCTCCGAAATAGACCTTCCTGCCGTCTTTGATGCGGCAGCGGCACAGCATGTCGCGCTGGAGATCAACGGGGATCCGTCAAGACTGGATCTCTCCGATATCCTCTGCAGGCGAGCAAAAGAGTTTGGTGTCACCTTCTCTGCCAGCTCGGATGCCTACGCAACCGGCGAGCTGCAGCAGATGGATCTCGCAATCGCTACCGCACGACGCGGGTGGCTCGTTGCAGAGGATATCCTCAACACCCGGCCGCTCCCCAAGGTCCGGGACTGGCTCGGCGGCTGAAAGATTGCCTGGTCCGGGTATCGTTCTGCCTCAGCTAAATACCGCTTGAATTCCCGCGGATACGGGGTCAGGCTCAAATACCACGACAATCAATGACTCACCGGTACACATGGCAGGAACCGGACCGGGTGTTGAAGTACGTGAGCTTACAAAGGGGGAATTCCCGCTTGCAGAAAAATTATGGGAAGAGTACCGCGGCCAGAAGAGCGACATGCCGGGGGAACGGATCTTCGGCGTCTTTGAGAATGGCATTCTCGCTGCTACAGCCCGGTGCACCCGGCACACGGACGGGCTTGAGATGGACTGCGTCTTTTCCAGTGAGCGGTTCCGGGGCAGGGGGTATGCACGGCTCGCTGTCCAGGCACTCATTGATGCGTGCGGCAAAGAACAGATCTTCATCCACTCGACGATTGTCCTGATCTCGTTTTACAAGACCTTCGGATTCGTCCCGATCCCTGAGGAAAAGCTCCCAAGGACCATCCGGGAACGCTTCCTCTTCTGCTTTGGCGAGATGGCTGGCTGCAATGTCTGCCCGATGACCCGGCAGGGAAGCAGGTGAGAGGGCGCCGACCCTTCTTTTCAGGTTCCTGTCCAGGGAAATATCACCAAATTCGATGGATAGAGGGCATTTTTACCCTCGCTTCTGTTTGCTTCCCGCTGCAACGCAGAATGCGAGCAATGCGATAAAAAAACGGGACCGGTGTTTGTTGCGTTGCAGATGGTGCAGCGGATCCGGGCGGGAAGAGCAATTCCGGCGCTTTTTAGTGCTGGTACAGGCTGGAGATGAACTTCCATATCCGTGCAGGGACAGCCACCGGGGCTCGGCATCTGCTGCGGTGTTGCCTTGCCTTCGAAAAACTGAAGGGTTACGGTCGTTTGGTCATACGGATCTTCATACTCGAAAGTCTCGTTGCGGAGGGCCCGGGTCTCTGCAACGGTGGTGTTGCTGTGCATCAGGCTAATATTGAGATAGCCGGCTGTACATTCCCAGAGCGGTTGACTGACGGGACATACGGTAATGTCCGGCCCGGGTGCATATTCGAGAGAATAGTTATGGATCAGCGGGACCGGATTAGCCCCGGGGTCTCCGAAAAGATCTGTTGCCAGCCAGCGGCCGGTCCCGCGTTCCTGCACAACGCGCGAGATGCCCTCCCAGCGGCCAACCGGGATGGGATCATGGTCCGATATGGTGCACTTATCCTTGTATTCCCCCATATCACAGGGGTATTCCCCCATCCAGCTTTTAAACATCACTACGACACTGTCTCCTTTCCGGAGCGAGGAAAAAACAGGATCATGTGGTACCCTACCCTCATAAGCTTCCGGCATTGTCCGGTCACAGGTGAACCGATCACAGTCTGTCGTGATGGTTAACGTATGGTTTGTCTCGTTCAATCCGGTGACCTGGCCCCCGAGGAGAATGGGATACGGTGTTGCCCCTGTGGGTGCGATGAGGAGAATGAGCGAAAAGAAAAAACAACTGAATAAAAAATCCTTGCAGAACTGCATGCTGTTCAAACCTCCCAAGGGAGGGAATCATTAATCAATCATGATCCTGAATAGGTAATGAACAGGATACATATCATTTTCAGATCTCTGAGCGGAGATTTGTAAGGATAGTCACCTTCACTTTCCTGCCGCATCCCGATCCCTTTTAATATCACCGTCCGAAATGCTAAGCACCGTGACAGATTTCCAGCTCATCTCCAGCTTTGCTCCGGCCGGCTCGCAACCGGAAGCGATCAGGGCACTGGTCAAAGGACTTGAGGAGGACCGCCAGTACCAGACTCTTCTCGGCGTTACCGGTTCCGGCAAGACCTTCACGATGGCTAATCTGATAGCAGCCGCAAACCGGCCCACTCTCGTCCTTGCCCACAACAAGACGCTTGCCGCCCAGCTATACCAGGAGTTCTGCGATTTCTTCCCGAATAACCGCGTCGAGTACTTTGTCTCCTACTATGACTATTACCAGCCCGAGTCCTACATCCCGTCCAAGGACCAGTACATCGAGAAGGACTCGGCCATCAATCCCAAAATCGAGATGCTCAGGCTCTCCGCTACCGCCTCGCTTTCGTTCCGGCGCGACGTGATTGTGGTTGCCTCTGTTTCCTGTATCTACGGTCTTGGCAACCCTGAGAATTTCCGTAATATGGGCTTTGAACTTGCTGTCGGCCAGGAGATTGCCAGGAACGAGATCATGAGCCGCCTCCTTGATATCCTGTTTGAGCGCAACGATATCGAGCTCATGCCCGGGCGCTTCCGGGTCAAGGGGGACACCATCGATATTATCCCCGGGTACTTCAACGATATCATCCGGATCGAACTTTTCGGGAATGAGATTGAGCGAATCAGTGTCGTGGACAAGCACACCGGGTCAAAAAAGGAGCAGTTGAAATATTTCTATATCTATCCCGCCCGGCACTTCGTTTCTCCGGAGAGCGCTCGTACCTCTGCGATAGAATCGATCCAGCAGGAACTCTCTTTAGTCCTGCCAACGCTCGGGCTTATCGAGGCGCACCGGCTTGAACAGCGGACGCGGTACGACATCGAGATGATCCAGGAGACCGGTTCCTGCAAGGGCATTGAGAACTACTCCCGCCATTTTGACGGCCGTAAGGCCGGTGAGAAACCGTACTGCCTCCTCGACTATTTCCCGGACGATTTCCTCATGATCATTGATGAAAGCCATCAGATGATCCCCCAGCTCCACGGGATGTACAATGGCGACCGCTCCCGCAAGAAGTCCCTGGTCGACTACGGCTTCCGGCTCCCGAGCGCATACGACAACCGGCCCCTGAGGTTTTTCGAGTTCGAGAAGTACATGGGAAACGTGGTTTTCGTTTCGGCTACCCCCGGCGAGTACGAACTGAAGAAGTCCGGAACCGCTGTTGAACAGATCATCCGACCGACCGGCCTCGTCGATCCGAATGTCGAAGTCCGGCCCATCAGGGGGCAGACAGATGATGTTATCCGTGAGGTTCAGGAGACAATTGCGAGGGGCGACCGCGTTCTGATCACGACTCTGACGAAAAGGCTGGCCGAGGAACTCTCGGAATTTCTGGCCGACCGGAAGATCCGGACCCGTTACCTCCATTCCGAGATCCAGACCCTGGAACGAAGCGAGATCATAAGGGAACTCCGTCTCGGGAGGTTCGATGTGCTTGTCGGGATCAACCTCCTGCGTGAAGGGCTTGACATCCCGGAGGTGGGGTTCATTGCGATACTCGATGCCGATAAGGAAGGTTTCCTTCGCGATGCCCGGAGCCTGATCCAGATTATCGGACGGGCAGCCCGGAATGTAAACTCCAGGGTCGTACTCTATGCTGACAATATGACGGATTCCATGAAACAGGCGATAGCCGAAACGAAACGACGGCGCGACATGCAGGTGGCGTTCAACAGGAAAAACGGCATTACCCCGCAGACCATCAAAAAACCAATCAAGGAAAAAGAGGTTGACATCAAAGACACAAAGCATGTACCGAAAGCCCAGATCCCCAACGTGATCATCGAGCTCGAAAAACAGATGCAGGACGCGGCAGATAACCTGGACTTTGAACAGGCGATAGCGCTGCGGGATCAGATCAAGAAGCTGAACGAGCGTTTTTCCGGCACGTGAACCGGGCAGGAAGCAGGTTTTTTCCCTTATACCCGGCCGCCACTCTCATCCGAAATCAACTCCTCGTCGCCGGTGTTGTTGTCCTGCGTGCCTACCATGTAATATTTTTTTATGAAATCGCGTACCATATCGGATTCGATCCATCCTATGTCCAGCTGCGTTATGATCCGGTCGATCTCCCGGGCCTGGACGATGATTTTTTCCGTGAGATCTCCCGGAACAAGGCTGGATAACCCGACGATGACTGCGAGTGGATTTCGGATGTGATCTCCCAGGATGGCGAACTGTTCGATATTCTTCTCGATCTGCTCGAGTGCCCTGCGTTTGACCACCTCTATCTGCTTGCTGTCAGTGATATCGATGAATGAGGCCAGAATGCAGATCGGGTTGCCGGCATCGTCCATGACTTTGTTCATCCAGAGGAGGGCATAAAACGGTTTATTGTTATTCTTCAGGAGACTTATCTCGCCAAACCAGCTTCCCTTCTGGTTAATTGCATCCTTTACAGTCACGAATCGCTGTGGGCCGCTGACAAATTCTGCCGTGTTGCGTCCTGTTACCTCGTTTTTGTCATGAAAATCCATCAGTTTCTGGAAGGACTGGTTGACATAGGTGATCCTGAAATCAAGATCAAGGATGGCGATCGCGTTGATGGAGGAGCTTATTGCATGATCCCTGATCAGCAGGGCAAGTTCTGCCTGCTTGCGGTCGGTGATATCAATGATATTCACCACAAACTGGTTCTCCGGCATTATTCCTGCCGAGAGAAGTATCCAGCGGCTTTCCCCTGACCTGGTACGGAAACGTGTCTCAAAACTCTCAACATTTCTTTCAAGGTCAAGTTGCCGGAAAAAAGCATCATTTTTATCAGCATCCAGAAAAAAATCACCAAACGGGATCTCGAGAATCTCCGGCTTGGGGTACCCGAGAACCGAGGCGAAACGGTTGTTAACTTCCTTGATACTGAGAGTAGAAAGATCAACCAGTCCAACTCCGGCCTGCGAATGATTGAAGAGGCTCCGGTATCTCACCTCGTTTCTGCGCATGTGTGTTGCCAGGCTCGAGACGACGACTGACACGCCAATCAGAACATAACATATGACGGATGAGGCAATGAGCGTTGCAATGTCGCTGCCCAGAAAAAAATAAACGAGCGCCAGGTAGGCCAAGGAAATGATAATTGCAAAGACCGGACCTCGGTGCGGGTACCAGTAAGCCGCGATAACAACCGGAATATAAAAGAGATTGGGAGCAACGTCATTTTGGCCGTAGTGCAGGGAGAGGATATTGACAAGCAGTGCAAGCACCGTTGTATTGATCACAATGAAGAGCCAGAGATTGGAGATGCTCTCCTCCCGTTCTACATACAGAGTACCCTCATCCATAGTTGGATTTTGCCTGCTTTTTACCCCATTCATGGATATTGGGAAGCGCGCTTCCACTCCTTTCAGATAAGGAAATCAATGGCTTGAACGGTATTTATTAATTCGTACCGGATTACGTGGACATTGGATACTTTGGAAAAACACCTGTCGGATAAGCCGCCTAAAATAACTGAAACAGGAAGGCAGGCCATGAAATCCCTCCATGGATCTAGCCAAAACCCCATTGTGCCAGCGTTGTCCTCGAGGGATCGACATCGTTCCAGTTCCATCCCAGGGCTTCGATGATCCGTGAGATGGGCTGCTTGATGGTCTTGTCGAGCATCAGTTCCCAGTCGACAACGAACTCCGGCGGCACCTGATCTGCGTACTCAAAACAGAGCACGTCGGTCTTTGGATACACCGAAGTGACGTTGCGGATGTAGATTCGTTTCGGTTTGCTTCCCTTCCCGAATTCCGTGTGAAGGTACTGGTTGGCGTATTTTGCGCCACGTACCTGTGCATCATCGTTGTCGTAATCATCAAGCGGCTTTCCAATGCCCCCCGGGATCCCGATTTCGTCCAGCGTGTATTTCCCGGCCCGGTATTTTTTTATTACCTCTGAAAGGAATGCTTTGATCCCTTCGTAACCGTCACCGTTCAGGATCATCTCCATGACCCGCTGCTGCACCTGTTTCGTTATCTGGGGGGTATCGCTTCGCCGGATCTCGAAACCCACGATATCGGTCTCGTGCACATCCTTTCCCTCTTTCCAGACAAGCGAACCGGCATATCTCTTTTTCTTGCCGGCCTGGAAGAAGCGGGCATAGATCTTCTCGAACTTTATCGAGAAGAAGTGCACATCTGCATTGAGTTGTGTTTTGGAAAACTCCTGGTAACTCTGGTTGAGACGCTTTTCAATGGTTTTTGCAGTCGCGATGGTCTGATCCTTGTCGAGATCGTTTGAAAGCTGGACCATGCAGGAATCTGTATCCCCGTAGATCACTCTGAATCCCATCTGCTCGATCACGGTCCGGGTATGTTCGATGATCGCTCGTCCGACCGAAGTTGCGGCAGAACCTATCTCCCGGTCGAAGAGCCGGAATCGCGGATAACCGCTTACACCATAGTACGTGTTCATGATTACTTTGAGCACATTCTGTTGCATATCGTAAAGGACGTATTGCGGTGAGCCGAATTCAAACGTGTTACGGAGCTCCTTTTTCTCATCACGCTCCTTGAGAAGTTCCGCTATGATGGTTCGCGTCAGTCCGTCAGGCTGCTTCCGAAACCGGATCCCGTTTGGCGCACGGAGCTCACCGTTGGGATCCTTGGTCTCCATTGATGCATTGATTGTCATCATCGCCATCGGGTAGAGGGATTTGAGATCAAGCACCACGACATTCTCCCGGACACCTTTGCTCGGCTCGAATACCGTTGCCCCTTCAAACTCCTCAGTGTTAACAAAACCCTTCGAGGGCAGGACATACTTGCCAAACGCCTTCCTCAAAACGAAGACATCGACTACACTTGAAGAGTTGAGGGTCTTGTCGAGCGGGCAGCCCACGTAACGGGCAATCTCCCGGTAAAACTCAATGATATTATCTTTTTTATTGATTTTCACGCAAAGTTCTACATCCTTGAAGTTATACTCCACGAGGAGTTCAGGCCGGGACTTCCAGAGGCCAGATATTGTTCCCGTGTACCGGACTTTCTGTTCCCCGACTTCTTCGAATGCGATCGCGTCGAGCCGGTACGATTCTTTCTGGCTTAAATGCATTTTCTTGTAGGCGGTAAGGAGATCAAACAGGGCACGTCCCCGCAAAGCGTTGCGTTCGGTCATGCCGGTAAGACGTGCGAGCTGTGATGGCTGAAGGCCAAGACGCTCCATCCTCTGGCTGATGTATGGCATGTCAAACTCAATAAAATTCCATCCGGAGAGGACATCCGGGTCGCGTTCAATGATGTACCGTATAAACGCTTTGAGCAGTTCTTTTTCGTCCGCGTATGTGCAGATGGTATGTTTCCCTTTCATGAAGCATCCGTTTGCAAGACCGCCTGCAGCCTGTTTTTCCACAATTGTCGCCGGATTACTCCCGACAAGGAGGAATGTCATGTAATCGCCGGGAAACGAATCGTACGCGGTTATGGCGATGATCGCGTCCCGCTGGGGATCCGGAAACCCCCGTTCATCCTCACATTCGATATCAATAATGCAGGAACGGGCCGGGGCTTCCACATCGGTCGGTTCGAGATCCTTGTAATCTACATTTGTCGACGGTGCAGAAACGCCCCCGGTAAGCCCGGTATCTATCATGAAGCGGGTTGCAAACGGGATATCCGCCTCGTAATGCTTGAACCGCTCACGCTCCTCGCGTACATCTCCCGGATTCAGTGTGAACAGTCTCCGGAGGATCTCACCGCGGATAGATCTGTAGTCCGTCCCGGTCTCAAGGGTTACATGGCTTGACGCGGGGAGCGACTCTGCCTGATCGGCCGGCACGTAAAAATAAGGCCGGAATCCCGTCACATCGATTTTGACCGGTTTTCCCTGCACGTCCCTCCCGAAGATATGAATGATCGGACCATCAGGAGTCCTGCTGTACTCGACCTGGTTGATCGCGATACGGATGCCGGAGAATTGTTCAAGTGTGCAGGGTGCTGTTGTGCAGGCATCCGGCCGGGCAGACTGGGAGGACATCAGGGCATCGCCTTCCTGCTCAGCTCCTGCACGAACCGGCCGGCCTCATCCATTTTCCTCTTTTCCCAGGGATCAAGCTGCCATTCCTCGATTGTTCGAATCCCCTCCTTTCCGATGACAACCGGAACACCCAGCGAACAGCGGGATATCCCGTATTCGCCATCGAGAAGTGCCGAACAGACCGCAAGCTCCCGCGTATCCATGAGGATCATTCTGACGAGCTGGGTGAGGTGAAGGGCAGGGCCAAAGACCGTACCTCCCTTTCCCTTGATTACCTCCATGCTTGCATTGCGGAGTTCAGCCAGAATCTCGTCGCGCTGACATTCCCCGACGTCGTTACCCAACCGGGAAAAAACGGGAACCTGGTGCTCCCCGTGCTCCCCGAGGACAAAGGAAAAACCGCTGATGCTCCGGTCCCTGAGAGCGATCCCGAAGCGGGCGCTGTCGAGCTGGCCTCCAAACCCGATGCATCGTTCCCTCGAAATCCCGGTCTTTTTACAGAGATAATAATTATTGACATCCATCGGGTTGGTAACGGTGATCAGAATACCGGAGAAACCGGCAAGCAGGGTGGCGGCATCCCCGGTTGCCGGCAGGTTGGCCTCGAGAAGATCGGCCCGCGTCTTTACGGATGGATTGCGGGGCAGGCCGGCGGAGAAGATACAGACATCCGCGTCCCTGAGATCGTTCGAATCCGTGCTGATAGCAAGGTCAAGACCGGTATGCCGGATGTCGAGCACCTGGGCTCGGAGCAGGTCCTGTGCGCTGTCAAAAAGGACGAGTTCGTCTGCAATTCCCATTGCCGACGCGAGATACGCGACCTCGCCGCCAATCCTCCCTACACCTATTATCGCCAGACGCGCCATCTGGTACCAATATGGGTATGCTGATACTAATTAATTGGCACCGTTTCCAAAGGGGGGAGATAAAAAAACGTCCGGGGTCAATTATCTGCCAACACGTTATTCGGGGGGAAACAGTGCCGCTTTCATCCATTCCGGCCTCGCGTTTTACCATGAGAGTATTCGAACATAATGAGAAACAGTTGCAAACGGGATTCTACTGGGAAAGCAGGGCAGAATCACAGGGTTAAGACCATCGGTTCCGTGGTCGTCCAAATAACATTTGTGCAGGGCTGATTTCAACGTACAATGTAAAGGAGGATTTATTCGGATCGGTAAGAAGTCCTCGTTTTAAGAGAACGATTGCCCGCTTTGTGCCATCCCTGCTTTTGAGGGGTTTTGCGAAACAGCCGCTTTACCTGTGCAGAAAAATTCAATGATCCTATGGACAAAAATGATGGCGTCATCGCAACCATGGTTCCACGGTGACAGTGCTGAGCTCTTGAGCGTCAAAGTTTTCAAAAATGCTTTTTACCGGATCGGATATTCCTTCTTAAACGGTTGCGATGAATCCCGGTCTCACCGGTAATAACAAATCCAATTGTCTTTATATTTCCTGACAACCATTTTCTGATGGATGGTGTCGATCAGGCCCGGCAGGATAACGGTAGGTGGCGTGACCCTTGGGAACCACCTGCTCCTCGCGGCCGGAGTCCTTGGGACAACAGGGGCATCACTCTCGCGGATGCTTTCCTTGGGTGCCGGAGGTGTTGTCACGAAATCGATAGGGCCGGTGCCAAAAGACGGCCATGCCGGCCCCTGCCTTGTTGTGCTGGAGGACGGCCTTCTGAATGCGATGGGCCTCCCCAACCCCTCAAAGGAGTTCGTGGCTGAACTTGCACCGGTTGCAAAGAAGCCGGTGATTGCCAGCATCTTTGGCGGTACTCCGGAAGAGTTTACAGAGGTTGCCGGGTGGTTTTCCGGTAAGGTTGCCGGCTTTGAGCTGAACCTCTCCTGTCCGCATGCCGAAGGTTACGGCGCCGCGATTGGCAGCGACCCTGTGCTCGTAGAGGCATGTACAAGGGCAGTCAGTAAAAGCGGAATCCCCACCTGGGTCAAGATAACACCGAATGTTACGGATATCACTGAGGTCGGGAAGGCGGCGGAACGCGGCGGGGCGAGTGCTATTGTCGCGATCAACACGCTGAAGGCCATGAGGATCTCTACCGCAATGAAACGCCCGGTTCTTGGCAACCGCTTCGGAGGGTTGTCCGGTTGCGCAATTTTCCCGGTCGCAGTTCGCTGCGTGTACGAACTCTATGAAGCCGTGAAGATTCCCATTATCGGGTGTGGTGGTGTTGCATCAGCCGACAACGTAGTCGAGATAATGATGGCAGGTGCCCGGGCGGTTGAGATCGGCAGCGCCGTACAGGCCGATGCAACAGTCTTTGAGAAGATCTGTAGGGAGCTCTATGCAAAGGACGGGCTCGATCCCGACGAAATTGTGGGGTGTGCTCATGCCTGAAGGTTTGCCGGTGCCGGTCACGGTCGAGCGGATTAAACAGGAGACCCCGTCGGTGCGGACATTCTTCTTTGACCGATCCTTTCCCTTCACCCCGGGTCAGTTCGTGATGGTCTGGGTGCCGGGCACGGACGAGATCCCTATGGCGCTTTCATCAGAGAACAGCATCACCGTGCAGAAAGTAGGAGATGCAACTGCCACCCTTTTTGGGATCAGGAAAGGCGGGAAACTCGGGATCCGGGGCCCGTTTGGCAACGGTTTTTCCAAGGCAGAGAAGTATCTTGCTATCGCAGGCGGCGTTGGAGCAGCCCCACTCCTGCCCCTTGCCCGGGCCGACTGCGTCATGACACTCCTTTTGGGGGCAAGGACCGAGAATGAGCTCCTCTTTGTCGATCTGCTGGACGAATGCACCGATGTGATGATAGCAACGGACGATGGGTCGCTTGGTCTTAAGGGATTTGTCACCAGGATCATGGATGACCTGAACCTGGGGGTCTATGACCGGATCGCGGTCTGTGGACCGGAAGTGATGATGCGGGCTGTCCTTGCCAATGTCGATGAGAAAGGTATTGCTTATAAATCCGAGTTCTCCCTGCACCGGTATATGAAATGTGGTGTTGGTATCTGCGGTTCCTGCTGTATCGACCCCTCCGGCCTCCGGGTCTGCCGTGACGGCCCTGTCTTTACCGGTGACAAACTGCTCAAAAGCGAGTTCGGTCATTACATGCGGGACGCAAGCGGCAGGAAGAAGAGTATCTGAAATTTTTGCTCACGCGTGAGCCCCCGCCCTTGTGCGGCCCCCGCATTACGATAATCATCAAAGAAGGTTTTTTGCGATTTCCCCGGTGAATAGCGGACAATCCTGTCGTAAAGCGCCATGGGCCCCCGATGGGGGCAGGGATGGCAATAAGGGGGTCGATCACGGGGAGAAAACGTGGTTTTTATAAAAGAGCCGAAATTTTTACAGTGTGTATTTTTAAAATTTTTTAACCTGCCAAGACCAGCGAAGGGGAAGATTTGCGACCGGTAAACCATCACCTACACTCATAGATTAGATTATTGCGACAGGTGGTCAGGGGCTTTTTCTTGATGCCCGCCAGCCACAGGTTCCGGTTCTGATGAAATCGTGGCATTGATCCGGTCGAGCTCATCCAACTGGTTGATATTGGTGAAGGTCCGGAGCATCGGGTCGAACCGGCGCAGTTCATCTACGGGAACGTACCGTGTATTAAGGCTGCGGATCATGGGACGGAGAGAATAGGATTTATGGCTTTCGAGATATCTTAAAAGGATATCCCGCCGGTATACCGCATGGAGCGGTTCGAGCATATCAGAATTCCAGCTCGGAATCGCGGCATCAGCATTGCCAATGGTATCAAACAGGTGCGAGACAACAGCTGTTTCAATACAAGGCATATCACAGGCCGATACAAAGACAAGGTCGCCCTTCGCTGCAAGAACGCCGGCATGCAGACCCCCGATAGGGCCGATTCCATGACGGATATCGGGAATGCACCGGACCCCTTTCAGTCCATCGAAGCGCCGGCACTGTTCCGTATTTTTGGCAACAATGATGATCTCATCGGTTACATGCCTGAGCGAATCCGTGAGCCGTTCGATAAAGGTCTTTCCCTGGTACCGGAAGAAAAATTTTTCCTGCCCCTTTGCCCGGCGGGCTTCCCCGCCGACAAGGATAATCGCTGATCTCAGTTTTTTTCCCTCCCAGAAAAAACCGGACTGAAGGATTGGATCATGACAGAAATGAAGGTGTTGCACCACACGGGCATGGTTTCCACGAGGGATCTGCGATAAAATCCGATCCCGTCTGTCGTGCTAGGGTTTTGTGGAGCCTTCATCCGGGATATCCTGCAAACGGTATTTACGGTGCAGACATTTGTGTGCCCGGCTGAAGCCGACCAGCAAGGAACGCCTGAACCTGGGATCAGAAAATGGACATCAGACTTCATGGGTGAGGTGCGATCTGTTCTTCTGGTACTAGCTATTGTTTAGCCTTCATCTCCAATTGTAGTTTGCGCAAGACCATCTTTTCCATCGCAAGCAGCGCTTCCTTGATCTCGACCGCTGGAGAGAACCCTCCAATACCATCTGCCGCTACCACGCGGTGGCAGGGAATGACGAGCGGAACCGGGTTCCGGGCCATGGCCTGCCCGACAACGCGTGGGGAAGTTTTAACCCGGTGTGCGATCTCCCCATAGGTAGCCGTATGTCCGTAGGGAATCAGCCGGACCGCCCGGTATATCCGCGGGTACACTTCATCCCCATGAAGGGACGAAGTGTCGAAGGCTGAGATATCGGCCGGGCGGCCGGCACAGAACAGCTTGATCGCATCCGGAACTTCTCCGTCAATACCGGTAGTTGAAAACCGGACCCGTTGTACCGTACGACCAGACCAGTACACATGCACGTGCCAGAGGCCGAACCGGCATGAACCGCTTTTCATTTCCATTGTCCGACCAGCTCCCGGAATTCCCCGGCATCGCAGCCTATCATCTCCTCCTGTATCCACCGGGGAAGGGCAGCCCGTACCCGGTTTTCCAGGAATCGTTTTTCGGCAAGCACGAGAACTCCCCGGTCGTCCGGGGTCCTGAGCACCCTCCCTAAAGCCTGCAGAGAACGGTTGATCGCCGGGAGTGTATAACAGAGGAACTCGCCTTCCTCCCCGAACTTGTGCCGGAAATAATCGATCATCATCCGCCTCACACGGTTGAAGGGGGCAAGCGGAAGCCCAACAACCATTGCCCCCTTCAGCATCTCGCCCCGGTAATCGAGCCCTTCGCTCCATTTCCCGCCGCAGACCGCAAACATGACGCCTGAGTCTCCCCGCAAAGGCAGGGAGAGGAAAGCCGAGAGCGCAGCGCCGGCATCTGCTGCGTCCCGTGGCTCGATGAAGACCTGCCTGCCCCGCAGGTGCGGTGATGCGAGACTGGCGTACGAATCGAGGATCTGGTAGCTCGGGAAGTAGATCGCCCGGTTTCCTTTCAGGGCTGAGAATGCCCGGATGTAGTCCAGGATTTTTGTCGTGTTGTCCTGATTTTGCCTCATCGAGTACGCGGTGGTGATGTCGTTTGCACAGGCAATTATCCGGTTCTCTTTTGGGAAGGCATTGGGGAGCGCAAGCGTCGTGACCGGGGTATCACCGAAATAATATTTCCGGAAGCTCTCCACCGGTGAGAGCGTGCCGGAGATCAGGACAGCGCAGGCATGGGCAGTGCAGACTTCCGTGAGTGCAGCGGCCGGGTCAATGTTCCGCACCTCAAGTGTGATCCCTGCTTCCCCTTTCCGGTACAGTGTCAGGTATGCCGGATCAGTGGCAGACTGGGAGAGCCGGAGCAGGAACTGGGTGAGCCCCTCGATGGCGGTCTCCCGGAACTCCCCGGCCTTCTGGTTCTTCTCCCGGATCGATTCCGCGATACCGATGAGGTCGTCCACGATCTCGTCCATCGACTTGTAGAGCGATTCCCTCACCACCATCCGGTCCAGGATAGCTGGATCGAACCAGTCCTCGGTCTCGTGGGAATTCTCGAGGCCTCTGATGAACTCGGTAAGCCTGGGCAGGATGTGCCGTACCGCCTCCGCACCCTTGTGCCGGCCCCGCAGTCCGGAAAGTTCACGCGAAGCCTGCTCGAGGTCCCGTTGTTCCATGGTCACGGTCATGATGCCGGTGATGGTGTCCCCGCAGTTGTGTGCCTCGTCGATGAGGAGCAGGACATCCTGCGGTTCGACCCCAAGGTTTGCATAGAGCTGCTCCCTTATCTCGCGGTCGAAGAGGTGGTGGTAGTTGAGGATGATGACATCGGTTGTCCGGGCGGCCTGCAGCATCAGCTCGTACGGGCAGCACTGGCCGCTGACTTCTCCGAGTCCCTTTGGGGGGACCGGGTGTGCGATAACCCGGTCTGCCCGTGTGCGCAGTTCGGTCGAGGGGACCATACGGACACCTACGGTCTCGGCCGGTACGAACATCCTGCTCGTGATGTAATACGGGCAGAGGAGCGGATGCTCCTTGTCCATGCGCCGGATCTGCTGGACGATGAACGGATCCCTGATGGGATTTAACGATCCCTTTTCTGCCCGGTCCCGCATCAGCGAGTTCGAGAATGCCTTGACCCCCTCACACCGCCGGTACACGTCCCCTTCACCGCCGAGAGGACACATGCTCTTTTTGCCGACAAGGTACACGGTCCTGATCTGCGGTTGTCTTATTTTTACCAGCTCGAGCTCACGGATGAACGTGGTCAGCTGGCTGATGGTCCGGACTGCGATCACGATCTTCCGCTTCTTCCGCTCGGCAAGGAGCGAGGCAACAACACTCGACTTCCCGGATCCCGTCGGGGCATCGATCATCGCAATCCCGCCGTCCCGTGCCACCGTTGCAGCAACCTCGAGCATATGGCGCTGGCCCGGGCGATATTGATCATAGGGAAAGTAGGTGTCTATGCCGTCCATGTCACTAAGTATGTTGGCGGCCGGGGATTTTATGGGTGTGGGAACAGCCACAAGGCTGAAAAAAAACATCTCCCGTCTGCCAAATCATGCAGGAGGTGAAAAGGAACGGTTTACTATCAGGATACGGGTGGATGAACCTGGGTTCAATCCAATAAAAAAAGCCTGCAGGAAAAATGAGGAACCAGCCAGAGCACCTCTTTTGATCCGTGAGTCCCTTTCATGCCTGTCTGGGTTTTCATGTTATTTCCAAATTTACGATAACCGGGGGGGAAGCAATAATTTCAGAGCCGGATAAATAGATATTGGCTGTTTGTTTGGGGCGGTCACTGGCTCTCACAACTCTTGTTACCTGGATCTGGGCAGAATTACCCACCCGCTCCCTGTTCGAATTGATGTACGAATACTGGCAGGAGATGGTTAACGACATGTTGACATTATATGTATTAGGATTGATAAATTCCAGGGTAACAACCAGATTATTGCCGTTTTGATTCGTGCTCACAATACGTACCGTTGGTTCGGGGAATTCCGCATTCTTTTGCAACCGTTCTCCAAAATCAATGACCGACCGTTTCCCGAATTTTACAATGACCTGCTCTCTCTCGCAAACAGCGCCGGAACAGACCACGACACTATGTTCTCCCGTATTCACCATGATCGAGAGAGGTTTTCCCTGCGCAACAGTCCCAACGGTCACATTATCGATCCTGACCGGCAACTGGGCATTGTACCCCCCGATGGATACCATGACCTCTCCCTGGGTGATGTTACGTAGTAACCGGTCCCCAAAATCAACCGTTGTTAGGACGTAGGGTTTAATATCGACCTCCTCCGTCATGCATTCATCCTGTTTACAGATTTTTATCAGATGGTGGCCCGAACTGATGGCCAGATTCAGCGGTTTGAAGGGAGATACGTTTCCCGCACTCAGATCATCGATAAAAAGGGAAACGTTGGCAGGATAATTTCCAATAGAAACGTTGAGCGAGCCCTGGGGGAAATTCTTATTGAGCTGTTCTTCAAAATCAATACTCGTTTTTACGACAGGATTTATTATCACGTCAACGGTTTCGCACGTAGTCCCCGGGCAGACGTTGATCGTATGGGTCCCTTCCTTGAGATTCAGGATCAGGGGTTTGTCCCTTGACACATTACCCGACATTACACTATCGACAAAGACCGGAAGTTGGGAATTATATCTTCCGATCGATATGGTAATCTGTCCCGAGCCGTACGATGTTGAAGAGCTCCTCAGGGTTGGAAATGTTATGGGCTGATCCGGAATAGAGGAGGTCTGGGAAGCCATGACATTCTCATCTGTCTTATTGGTATCCGGCCTTAAAATATATGCTATCGCAATAATGCATCCTATAATAATGAGGATAATAAGAATATTGTTAATTTTCATAATTTTTCCCCGTAGTATGGATCAACTCTTCTTTTTTCAAAAACCATCATTATTATCATTTTCTGTAATCCTAACTCTGTAATGTTTGATATTTATTTGTATCTTATACGTGAATTCGGGAGTTACGTGACTGAATCCACCGTATGACCCCGTATACAGGAATTCCGTCAAAGTAAATTTTATACTATAATTATATTTATACAATTTAACACGTTTATCCTGTGTTCTCTGGTATCCTTCATTTTGGGGCTCTTGCAGAAAACCTCATATTCATCCTATGATTGACCTCCTTTTTGCCCTCCCGGCACCATCGGGAGCTCATGGCGCATTGCGACAGGATTGTCCTCTATCCAGTGGGGAAATCGCAAATAAACCTTCTTTCGTGATTATCGTAATGCGGGGCTGCCCGGGGCGGGGGCTCAAGCGTGAGTAAAAAGCCCCCGGGAGCTCGTGTCCGATGATTTCTTCAGAGCCTGATATTTTGAATTCCGTTATGCAGTATCACAAATTACTTATTACAGAACCAAAAATAATCTTGTTTGAAAAATTATATTCTTGCTTATGACTCCGGTGACATCCATGGATAAAATGGTAATAATTGTTGTTGTTGTGGTTGCCTTGATTTTTTGTATCATAGCCCTGTGTATATCAAAAGAATCATCAGAACCCGAAAAGAATCCTTCAGCAGTAACCCCGGTAATCATAGATGACCAGCAGATGGTTTCAAATGGCTCAATCGCTCCCCCGGGGCAGCCGGTTAAACTCATCTTTATTCATCATTCATCGGGTGAAAACTGGCTTAAAGATGATAACGGGGGTCTTGGTGTTGCGCTGCGGGACAACAATTACTTTGTGAGTGATACCAACTACGGCTGGGGCCCGTCTTTTAACGAGGGCTCCGGCCAGATTGGATCGTTTACCGATATCGGGCACTGGTGGATCTGGTTCCGCGGGCCGGAATCCTCGGAGATCACAAAAGCGTTGTATGCGGAAAGTGGCCAGCACGCCACCTACAGCCGGTTAAATACCGATCCCGGGGGTAAAAACCAGATTGTCATGTTCAAGTCCTGTTTTCCGAACTCGAATCTCAGAGGAAATGCCGATGACCCGGTACCGCCCATCGATGCGAATCCGGTAAAAGGCCTGGCAGCAAATTCAAGATACCTTACCGTGGCAAATGCCAAGGGAATCTACATCGATTTATTACCCTATTTCCAGCAGCACCAGGAAACCCTCTTTGTCGTTATCACGGCACCCCCCCTGAGCAGCAGGGAGCGTGCCAGCAATGCGAGAGCATTCAACCAGTGGCTGATCAACGACTGGCTCAAGGACTATCCCTATAAGAATGTTGCAGTTTTTGATTTCTACAACATCCTGACCACAAATGGTGGAACTCCGATGGTCAATGATCTAGACAAGCAAACCGGGAATCATCATCGCTGGTGGAATGAAACTATCCAGCATGTGGCAGATATTGGCGGTGCGTACGATACAAACGCGTATGCGACTGCCGCACGAGATGACCATCCCACCAAGGCTGGCAATCAAAAAGCCACCGCAGAGTTTGTCCCCCTGCTCAACCTCGCGTTCAACCAATGGCGGGGTGCCTGAAGGTATCTTTCGGTTCCATAAACCGCTGGAATCACGATACTAAAAAAACCATTTTTTTAAAAAAATGTGTCAGGGATCTATGCAGGATTTTTCACGAAAAACAAAAAAAAGTAGGGTATAGTGCCAATTTACCTACCAACTCATTCAGGAATTTACGAGAGAAAAATCTAGATGGAGTATTGTTCCAGATTTCATATCAAAAAAGTGTTCCTGAAAATGGACAACGCTCCCGGGGCTTTGCCCCGCCGATACGTCGCCCCGATTGCGATGACTTTGTATTACCAGGATAAGGGATCCCTGTACTACAGAAGAATCACCGGCGCCCCCGCCCCCAACAGGGGCAGGGATGGCAAAAAGGGGGCATCCACCAGAGAGAGAACTTAGTGGCTGAAATGTGACTGTGCCCAAAAGAAAGGTCTTTCATCCAGTCCGCAGGCAATATCGAGAGTACCCACCGTCTATTTAAGATTCAGCTGCCGATGTACTTTCTGGATTGAATCCTCAGAAAACGGTGTATTTATTTTTTTCAATGCCTCCTCTCTTTTCAGATTCCCCTGGCGGACAAGAGCTGAAAGGTCATACGCATAGGAATGGATGTGGTACTTATCGAAATGATTTTTTATTGCATATTCGTTCAGCAGGCAGTTGGATGAGTTGGGATCTGATAAATCCGGTTCCTTCCAGCCCAGTCTGATGCATTCCTTTCTGAATTGTTTTTTATCATAATCCCAGACAAGGTACGGGTGGATAATCATAACGTTCGTTTCAGGGAAACCTGCAGCGATAACATCCTGATCTATCAGGTAGGGTTCTCTCTCCTCTATTCCTATCGTCTTCAACTGCCCGTCAAAAAGTTTCCTTGACCATGCAATAAACGGCCTGGTAAGCTTCAGAAAGGGAACTTCGGTCTGGCCCGGGGAAAATGCAAAAACGATGAATGGAGTTTTTGTTTGTATGGCAAGTTCCATTATTTTCTGCTTGATGATACTGATGCAGGTGTTGCAGATGTCGCTTGCCCGGTATTTTGCAAAACCCGGAAAAGCATCTGTTGATTGTGCCGCTTTAATGAACGCATCCCGGGAGAGGTTGTTATCGAGGACAAGGCGGAAATACGCACTCTTTGTAAGATCACAGAATTTTTGTGCATTTTCAAAGGCAGTTTCGGAAATAAAACCATTATCAAACTGGACTGCAAGGACTCTCAGATGCGGAAATTCTTTTTTCAGGTTGTACAATGCATAGGAAGAATCAATTCCTCCTGATAAGGCCATGATCACATCGTACTTCCCGTTTTTTGGCGGGGAAGACAGCAGGTTCGCCATCTGGACCCGGAACTCCTCTTTTTTTTGCTTGGAAACCGGAACATAGTGCTCACAGAACTGGCATAGACCGGTAATGGGATTGATAGTAATACCTTGGGTTTTTGAATTCAATGCGCAATTTTTACAAATCTCCACGCCCGTTGTCATCGCGTTGCCTCTATCTTTTCAGATCTGTTACTGACTGGCTTATCCCGGCGAGAGTGTCGAACTTGTCAGGAGTGATTATTTCCATGGGGATTTCAACGCTATAGGTACTCTCAAGGAAATCCACGAGCTGAAGTAACCCGATAGAATCGATCACACCGTTTTCCGTCAGGGATTCGTGCTCTGAAAGGGACCTCTTCGCATCAATAAATCCCCGGGATTGTAAGAAATGAATGATGTCATTGCTGATTGCGTTCAAGGTTTTATCACCGAAATAACTGTAATTATAATGAGAGATACTTTGATATAAAACCGTTTGGAATAATCTTTCTACTCAAAGATCTTAAAGAAGGATGGTATGCTATGGTAAAAAACAGGTTCGGCAAGGGTTTCGATATAAAGAAAGAGATGCTGGCTGGTGTTGAGGACCTGAGAGAACATCTTCCCGGGTTTATGAAAAAGACGGTAGTCGAAGAGTTCAAGCGGGAGGGTATCGTCATTGGTGTCTCAGGAGGGGTTGACTCTGCAGTTATTGCCACGCTTGCGGTTGAAGCCCTGGGTCCCGACCATGTCTATGGTCTGATACTTCCCGAAACAGAATCTTCGCCTTCAAGCCGTGAACTGGCGATGCGTTTATGCAGGAAACTCAAAATGCCCTTTACGGAAATTCCGATCACCCCGATGCTGGAATCCTTTGGGGTCTATGAGCAGAAATCAGCCCTTATGCGGGAACTTTTTCCCCAGTATAACCCGGCTATCCATACGACAAATTTATTCCGTCCTTCCGGCATTTCTGCGGAGAGACTTCTTTCCGTGCCATCCATCAGGCTGTCAGATGAAACTGGATCGATCGCGACAAAACGCCTCTCGGCGCCCCAGTACCTGCATATTGTCAGCCTGCAGAACGTCAAACAGAGGACCCGGATGGTCGTTTCGTATATGCAGGCGGAAAAAATGAATTATGTCGTGAGCGGCACTACCAATAAATCCGAACTGGTCACAGGACACTATGTTAAGTATGGTGACGGGGGTGTTGATATGGAACCGATCGCTGACCTGTACAAACTTGAGGTATTCAGGCTTGCAGAACTACTCGGCGTCGATAAAAAAATTATTACCCGCCCGCCAAGTCCTGATACCTGGAGTCACTATACTTCCGATGAAGATTTTAACCTGAGGATGCCCTATGAAGTTCTTGACACGCTCCTCTATGCTGAGGAACATGGCATCCCTGAAGAAGCAGTGAGGGAAAATCTCGCCCTGGATATCGGGCAGATCGAATGGGCAAAAAAACATATTCAGAGCATGAAGAATGCGTCGAGGCTGCTTCAGCTTATACCCCCGGTTTTCCACAAATAAATGTGTTGGACTCCATAAAATCCCGGGAGGAAATTTACAATGGATTTTGTCCGATATCTTTTTGAACAACCACGGGACCCTGACCAGGTAGTTCTCTTGGGAGATAACCTGACCGTTACCTATGGTGAACTGACTGAACAGCTGAACCGGGTATCTGGATGGATCTTTCAAAAATACGGGAAGGACAAAAAATTTCTTATCCTTGCAGACAACTCCCTCTTTTTTATTCTCAGTTATCTTGGGATCATGCAAAGCGGAAATACTGCGGTTCTTGTTGAGACCCGACCGAGCTTGAGCGATCTGAAATACATCATCGATAATACAGTACCACCTGCATTATTTGTGCAAAAGAAATACCTGCCTGCTCTTGCGAGTCTCAACGCAGAATTTATCACTGAGGAAACGCTCAGCAGCATGCCGGAAACCGGATTATCACCCCATCCTTCCAACCTTGAGAAAGACGAAGCGGTCGCGGTAATCATCTTTACCTCGGGAAGTACGGGTACCAAGAAAGGTGTAATGCTGACTCACAAAAACCTGGCAGCCAATACAGAATCAATCATTCAATACCTGCAGTTGACCGGTAAAGACCGGGTATGTGCCGTTCTCCCGTTTTTTTACTGTTACGGGGCATCTCTCCTGCATACGCATATCCGTGTTGGCGGAAGTCTTGTTTTAACCCGCAAAGCATTCCTGGGCTCAATTATCAAGGACATCGACAAGTATCAATGTACCGGGTTTGCCGGTGTTCCCAGCACGTTTCAGATTCTCATCAACAAGACACCCTTTTTAAAGAGTCCGCTCCCCAGTCTGAGATACCTGACCCAGGCCGGTGGAAAACTTGCAGACAAATATATCACGATGCTTTCTGATCACTTTCCCGACAAACAAATTTTCATCATGTACGGGGCTACGGAAGCAACGGCGCGGTTGTCCTATCTCCCGCCTGCAATGATCCGTAGTAAAATGGGATCCATTGGAAAAGGAATTCCCGGGGTGACTCTTGCCGTACTTGACGAAAACGGGCGGAAGGTAAAGGCGGGGGAATTGGGGGAGATCGCGGCGAGGGGAGAAAACATCATGAAGGGATACTTTGGCGACCCTGAAGGGACTGCAGCAGTTATCCGGAATGGCTGGCTCTATACAGGAGATATAGGAACAGCGGATGAAGAAGGATATATCTATGTCACCGGCAGGTCAAAAAACATCATTAAATCCGGCGGTTACCGTATTTCACCGTACGAAGTTGAGAATGTAATCCTGTCACTGGCAAATGTTATCGGATGTGTTGTTTTGGGTATTCCGGATGACCTGATGGGAGAATCTGTCGTTGCTGTTGTGCAGACGAAATCAGGTCCAGATACCTCAACCACTTCTGAAAAAATCATAACCCACTGTAACCGGAGTTTACCCTCCTATAAAGTCCCCCAAAAGGTTGTATTCATGGATCAGTTTCCCTTGAATTCATCAGGCAAGGTAGATGCGATGCGGTTAAAAGAGATCGTAATAAATGCAGGTAATAATGAAATCAACCGGTAACAAGTCCGTGCTGTGAATCATCTTTGTTCTGGCAATCCTTTCTCCTGTACGGAACTGAGATCCTTACTGATAGGCCGCAGAACAGGATCCGACCGTTTTTTTTGGGGTATAGCGCCATTTTACCTGCCAGCTCATTCAGGAATTTACGAGAGAAAAATAGAGCCAGAGTATTGTTCCGGATTTCAGATCAAAAAAGTGTTCCTGGTAATGGATAACGCTCCCGGATTTTCGCCCCGCTGCTACGGCACCCCGATTGCGATGACGTTGTAGTACCAGGATCAGGCATCCCGGTACTACCGAAGAATCGCAGGCGCCCCGCTTCCAACGGGGGCAGGGCTGGCAAGAAGGGGAACATCCATCAGAGAGAGAAATGAGTCGCTGAAAGGTGACAATACCCTCTTTTAATATTCTCATCAGTCATTTCCGTCTCCTCAATTTTTTCATCAGAACGCAATTCTGTAATAGACAACGCACTCCGAACGGGTCCAGAAGCTCAATCTACGTTTCCCATGGATGGATCTTCAGAGAATACCATATCACGGTAATCTCCATCCGTTGGTTCTCCACTTCAACGGATTGAAGGGGATTCAAAGGATTGAAGGGGATTCATCTGTTGAACCATGGTGCCAGCTTTCTGGACAGATACGGAGCACGACACAGTCCAGATGAGGTTCTTCAGAAGCCAGGGAAAGAATGAACCGTTGGTTTATGAGATATGAAGTAAAATGAACGCCGTCAACATTGAAACGTTCTTTCAGGAGAGGATAGAGTGATACGTCACGCAATTTTACAAAGGATTCCAACATGGTCCATTGATGCAGGAATGTCAGGGTTCGATCATCTTCATTGCACCCCTTCGTGCAAGAAAAAAATGCAGACGATTTTGTCTTTTGGATGTTCAATGAACGCACCATCTCGAGATCGCTGCCGATTTTCTGTTTTGCGACGGTCAGTGCGATATATGTGCCTGAATAGGACAGGGAGATGAAGATATCCGGTCTCCCATCTATTGTTACCCGACCTTTTTTTTCCGTTCCCAGGTGGATATCAGAAGCCTGAGTTGTCCCCAATATTGGTTGCAGTATCTGCTTTATGGTGGATCGTGAAACGGCGAATCTTTTTCTAAAATAACCCGATTTATATGTTTTTTCCCGCTCTTTTTCACCCGTGTCAAGAATCGGATACGATGACAAGGTGCATGTGTCAAGATCGATGAGAAATGTTATAACATCATAATCCTTCCAGTATCGGGAAATTTCGTTATGTGAACAACTGTTCAAAGAATTTCCAGACCATTTTCTGAGAGAAGGCAACAGTTCGGGTATCCCGGCGATTTTTTGTTGCAGCGTTATCCCCCCGAGAAAACTTTTTTTATATATTAGAAAAGCATTTCCTTAAATTCTTCTTCATACGATCGTTAAAGATCGCAGGATAAACAATTCAATCCCTGTTGTCCGGGGGCAAGTCCGCAATGCTGCTCAGGGTGGCCTATGATCCGGATCGCGAGCCAAAGGTGATGAGGGTCCAGACCGGTATCGTTAACAGTGATGATCTTTTCCTACCCAAGCGTGACAGGATCTTTGTCCTGAATCGTGACAAAATCTATGTCCCCGTTCAAGAGCATCAATCAGGTGCTTGCGGCTGAACGGGACATCGGAAACAAGGATACAAAGCAGTTTCATTCTCTGTGGGGTGGGAACAAAGGGCCCAGGACCCCAAAGAAACGTACAATGTGTCCAAATGACCCGTGTAAAGACGGGTGCAGGATCATCGGGATGATCGCAAGAACGGCCTGAAACCCAAGAAGACCAGCCGGAAACAATCATGACATGCGATACCCGCATCCATGGAGCAACGGATTACCCGGCTCAAAGGAAAATATCCTGTATGGTGTGCCCGACAGATCAGGCACCCGTTCAACGTTCCCGGTTCCTGGAGAACAGTTCAACATTTCCACGAGAAATACGGACTTTTCATTCGGGTAAAAGCAAAACCACAACCACTGGTAAACGGTTCCAGCTTCTGCTGAGCGCAGACAAAATCTCTGTCAACATAACGGACGGATTATTGTGGCACTCTGCAACAATCTGTCAAATAATGCCGGGGTTTGTCACATTTCAGCGACTTATTTCTTTCTCTGGTCGATCTCCCCCTTGCGCCGGCTTTGCCCCCCTTGGGGGCTCAACGGCGCCTGCGATTCTTCTGTAGTACCGTAATGGCCTGGTCCTGGTACTTTAACGTTATTGCAACCGTGGCGGCATAGCGGCGGGGCGAAGCCCCGGATCCTCAGTTTTCCGTCCCTTATCAGGAACACATTTTAATCTGAAATCTTGAACAATAGCCTGGTACGATTTTTCCCCTGTAAGTTTCTGAATGAGCTGGCAGGTAACATGGCACGATACCCTAATTTGCTTCTTTTTGAACCGTCTCGGTTGGGTTGGTCAGGACTCAACACACCCCGCACCATTCCTCAACCACTATATTCCGGAAAGACACATCTCTACCCATGGCAGTCCACCCCATCGAGGAGCGCTACGGCACCGCTGAGATGCGGGCAGTCTGGAGCGAGCAGAACCGGTTCTCCTGCATTGTACGGGCCGAGATCGCGCTGGCAAAGGCTGAAGCCGCATGCGGCATGATCCCGCCGGCAGCTGCCCTGGAGATCGAAGCACATGCGCCGGATGCATTGCTCGAGAGAGCAAAGGCAATCGAGCTCGAAATCAGTCATGACATGATGGCGATCGTAAAAGCTGTCTCTGAAGTCTGCGGGGAGTCTGGGCGCTGGGTGCATTACGGGGCGACCAGCAACGACATCCTCGACACGGCTACCGGGCTCCAGCTCGCACAGTCTCTCGACCTGCTCGACACAAAACTCCACAATCTCCTTACGGTACTCCTGAAGCGTGCTGATGAGACGAAGAAACTTATCTGCATCGGCAGGACGCACGGCCAGCACGGCGTACCGACAACCTATGGGCTCAGGTTTTCCATCTGGGCGAGCGAGGTTGGCCGGCATATCGAGCGGCTCAGCCAGCTCCGCCCCCGGGTTGTGGTCGGGCAGATGACCGGTGCGGTGGGGACGCAGGCGGCGCTCGGACTCAAGGGCATGGAAGTGCAGGCAGCGATGATGGAAAACCTTGGTATAGGTTCCGTGGACGTTTCAAACCAGGTCATCTCCCGCGACCGGTACGCAGAATACTTCATGTTCTGTGCCGGTGTCGCGACAACGCTCGACAAGATCGGAATCGAGATCCGCTCGCTCCAGCGGACCGAGATCGGGGAGGTCGAGGAGCCCTTCGGGGCAAAGCAGGTCGGCTCATCGACCATGCCGCACAAACGCAACCCGATCAGGTCGGAGCAGGTCTGCGGACTTTCCCGCATCATCCGCGCCGCGGTGGAACCAGCCCTCCAGAACAATACCTTGTGGGACGAGCGCGACCTCACCAACTCATCCTGCGAGCGCGTCATCTTCCCGGAATCATCGATCCTCACCGATCACTGCCTCAGGCTTATGACCTTTGTTCTCGAAGGTCTCGTGATCAACCGGGCCGCAATCCGCCGGAACCTTGCCTTTCTCCACGGGATCAACATGGCCGAACCGGTGATGATCGAGCTGACGAAAAAAGGCATGAACCGGCAGGACGCCCACGAGCGGGTCCGTATGGCGAGCATGCAGGCGCTTGCCGAAGGAAAACCGCTGGCCGACGTATTGGCAACCGATCCGGAAGTGGTCCGGTACTGCTCGAAGACCGACATTGCTGCGCTTCTCAACCCGGACGCGTACCTTGGCACCGCTGTACAGCAGGTGGAACGCCTGGTAAAAAAATTATCACCGCTCTGTACCTGAAAAAGCAAGGTCATTTTTATTGAGTCCCCGCTTTGGGCACTCCAGAAATCCGCCCGGTTTGTATCCCGGCTGGAATCACCGGGATACCGGATTTATCGGTGCGAGACGGCCGGTTCAGCCAGCAGGCGGAATTGTCGGGATTCTCAACCGTTATGTTAAAATTACAGGAAAAACACACAATGCCGTTTATCACATCGATGATGCGAGCATTGTACCGGAAAAATGTACGGCCGGGGTGAAGTCGGTTCAGAAAATTTTTCGCGGGGATTACCGTCTTTTTTGCCGTAATGAGAAATCAAAACCTGACCGTAAACCCCCTCCGGGGCAGGGAACCGTGAGATAACCTGGAATTATCATTATGGGAATTCACTTTTTTTGCGTACAGGCAACTGAGCACAATCGCAACCGGCGCCGCTCAGCGGGAGAGGTGAATTCCCTGGAACGTCGAATTCCTTTCCACGATTTGCCCCGGATCAAGGATATTTCCCTCAACCTGCCGTATCCCTGTGAATATTTTTCAAATGCGGTTTTCCTTCGCGATCACCATGGTATGGGACAGCCGGCCGGAACATATGACCCGTCATGGCTGTTCTCCCTCCTGACCTGTCGGAAGACACGGGATTTCTCAAGGTCAGTATTTTTCCGGGGCTTTTATGGTCTCCTTTTGCCAATCCGGGGAGCCTGATATTTTGCCCACGGGAAACAATGTCCATGCCAATGGAAAATATCTAAATAATGTCGTATTTTTGAAAACGGGGTGTTTTAAAGAGAGATAGATCCTGCTTAATAGCGGGCGTGTACGGGTCGGCTTTTTTCACAGGATTATAGTAAGGAGGAATGAAAGGATGGGCTATTTTTGGGGACGCGCCGGAAAGGGAGGGGGGAACAGATTATTATTGAGTTGATAGCTGCTAAAAAAATAGGTGTATAGTCTCATTTTCAGCACCAGCCCGAAAAAAGAAATTACGACGTGAAATCTGCCTGAAATTGAGCTCAATGATTTTGAGAGAAAAAATATTCCAGTCCCCCTTGAGACAATGCCGACACTTTGGGGTTCTGCCCCTCCGCTATGGCGCCCCGGTTGCGATGACACGGTATCTACGGATCGTCTGCAAATCTGCGAAGACTACGACAAATCTCGAGATTAAAAACAATGTCCGGACCTCAGATAACGGTTATGTTATCCTTGGGTTGGTGGATAATTTCTGGAAATGCTGAAGCATTGAATGGGAAGAAAAAAATCAAGAAAATTTTCAGATATACCGTGCCTTCATCGAAAGCTTGCGCGGAGTGTATAAAGGCCGGAACGGTTTCCCCTCAACATCCTTCCTGACAGCAGCAACCAGGGCCTCAGCAGTCATCTGCTCCTTGAACGGCTTGTTCGGCTGCGACTTCTTCCGGACCGTCACGGTCAGCTTCTTTGACGCGACTTCCTCGTCGCCGACAACAACGACGTACGGGACCCAGTCCATGCCGGCCTCGCGGACCTTCTTGCCCATGGTCTCGTTCCGGTCATCGATGTCGCACCGGATCTGTGCGGCGGTGATTACGGCTGCAACTTCTTCGGCAAATGCGATGTGTTTTTCCGTTACCGGGACAACGCGGACCTGCGTTGGTGAAAGCCACGTCGGAAGGGCCGGGACTTTCTGGGTGGAAATATTTTCCAGGATCGCGCACATGACCCGCTCTACGCTTCCTGTGGGGGAGCAGTGGAGGATGGGCGGGTGAACCAGCGTTCCGTCCTCCTTGTGGTATTTTATGTTGAACCGGGTCGAGCTCTCGACATCAATCTGGACGGTGGGATTCTCGATGGGGCGCCGCTGGCCGTCAATGGCAGCGAGATCGATCTTGGCAACCCAGTAGTGGACCCGGTCGGAGAGAATCTCGATGAGCATCGGATAGTCCGACTCCTTCACGATCTTCTTCACCCAGGCCTCATTTTCTGCATAGAAGTCCTTCGTGCACCGGAATGCGGCAACGAGCCCGGTTTCGAAATCCTTCCCGGTCTGCCAGCCCATGGCAAGCTGTTCCTCAAAACACTTCAGTGCCTGCGGCATGTCAAGGCAGAGAGAGTGCATGTCAGGCATGGTAAACGCACGGAGACGTTTTAAGCCGATGACCTCACCCTTCTGTTCGTGCCGGAAGGAATAGGTGGAGAGCTCGTACATCTTCATTGGCAGGTTATTGGGTGAGATATGCATATCCCGCATGATCGAGAACATGCCGAAACATGCCGCGAACCGGAGCATCATGTTACGGTTGTTGGACCTGAACCGGTACTGGCGTTCTCCGAATTTGGCAGCGTGCTCGCAGATTGCTTTGTCCCCCAGATCATACATAACCGGTGTTTCGACTGGTGTGCCGCCGTAGTCAAGCACGAGCCGGAGCACATAGTCGGCTATCAGGTCGCGGATGAGCTTGCCTCTGGGCATCCAGCGGAGGCAGCCCACATCGCTGGCCGGCTCATAGTCCACGAGCTCTTTTGATCGCATCAGATCAACATGAGCCGGTTCGCCACCGACCGGAACGGCAACACCCAGTTCCTTCTTCACAAGACAGCCGAACGGAGAGTCGTCAAGATATTCCTTATAGTCGTGCTGCTT
>ERZ795055.545-NODE-545-length-35469-cov-5.318320_pt1 | contig 35469 bp, 47 predicted proteins | sample MGYA00375139_ERZ795055 | MGnify/ENA primary metagenome ERZ795055 (study PRJEB30184, sample SAMN05720283) | anaerobic digester metagenome | isolation source: active sludge of municipal wastewater-treating anaerobic digesters | place: USA | collected 2015-01-23 ... | reverse complement strand
GCATTTGAAACATTTTTCAAATCTTCCAAAACAGATTTTATTTCTTCATAATCTTCTTTTCTTAATGTCAAGGCAATCTCTGAATTCATTGGTTTTTGTTGTTTAGATTTTTCTTGCCTTATTTGCGAGATAATAAAATATAATTTATCTAATATTTCTGAATCTTTTTTATTTTCTTTTTCCTTATTATTAAATTCTGGCCAACTAGATAAATGAATAGATTTAATTTTTTCATTTCTCTTAAAATATTCCTGATAAATTTCTTCACTAATAAAAGGCATTATTGGGGAAATCAGCTTTAAAATTGTTAAAAGAGATTTATACAAAGTATATTGTGCAGATAATTTTAAATTTCCCTCTCCCTGGTAGATTCTCTTCTTTACAATTTCTAGGTAATTATCGCAAAAATCTTTCCAAAAAAATTGTTCAACTTCCTGTTTAACTCTTGAGTATTCATATTTCTTAAATTCATCTGTACAATTTTTAACAAGATAATTAAGTTTATTTAAAAAAAGTTCATCTAATTTTTCTAATTTTTTTGGTTTTTTGAAATGATAATCACCTAAATTCATAAAAACAAATCTTGAAGCATTAATTATCTTGTTTATCATTTTTGTCCCAGCCATCAAATCTTTTTCTTGGTAATCCAAATCATTTCCAAGCTTGCTTCCTGCTGCCCAAAATCTTAAAGCATCTGAACCATACTTATCCATAATATCTATAGGAGAAACAACATTTCCTTTAGACTTCGACATTTTTTCTCCCCCTAAAGAAACATTTCCAGAAATAACAATCTCTTTCCAAGGGATTTTATTTTCATGCAAGTAACTTTTAACAATTGTATAAAATGCCCAAGTCCTGATTATATCATGTCCCTGGGGCCTCAAAGAATAAGGAATAACAACTTTATTTTTAATAAGAGAACTTGCAATTTGAGGAGTTAACGAAGAGGTTGCCCAGGTATCAAAAACCATTTTTTCTGGTTCTGCTTCAGATTTACATTTAGGGCAATTTTTTTTGATTTGCAAGGGATCAACAGGCAATTCTTTTTCTTTAGCAAGAATTATTTCATTGCATTTTCTGCATTTCCAAACAGGTATTGGAACTCCAAAATGTCTATTTCTTGAAATAGACCAATCCCACTCCAAACCATTAACCCAATTATCGTATCTTTTATGCATAAATTCAGGATACCATTTAATTTTATTTCCCTGTTCAATAAATTTTTTCTTTTTATCCAATATTTTTATGAACCATTGATTTGTAGGAATAAACTCTATTTCCTGCCCGCATTTATCATGACAATTAACAACATGATTTATTTCTTTTTGCTCTAAAATCAAATTTTCTTTCTTTAAATCCTCGAGGATTTTTTTTCTGGCTTCTTTAATTTTTAGCCCCTTATATTCTCCAAAATTCACTCTTCCAGATGTATCCAAAATTATTTTAGGGATTAACTTATGCCTATTTATGGCATCAACATCATATTTATCTCCATATGAACAAACCATTAATGCCCCTGTTCCTTTATTTGGGTCAGCCGATGCATCTTTAATTATCGGAACTTCAAAATTAAACAGGGGAACTCTAGCCTTTTTTCCAACAAAATCAGAATATTTCTTATCTGAAGGGTGCACAAAGACTGCCACACAAGCCCCTAAAAGTTCTGGCCTTGTTGTTGCTATCGGCAAATTTTTATTTTCACAAGAAAATTTCAAAGTTGAAAACAAACTTTTTTCATTTTTATCTTCAAGTTCTGCTTGAGCAATTGAGGTTTGACATTCTGGACACCACATTGTAGGAAATTCTTTCTGGTATGCTTCTCCAGATTTGTACAAATCAATAAAAGATTTTTGAGAAATTTTTCTTGAATTATCATCTATTGTAGAATAATAAACATTATAATCTGCAGATATTCCCAAGTTCTTAAAATCCTGAATACAATCAGGAGTTATTTCTTTTAAGGTTTTAATGCATAAATCAATAAAATCTGCTCTTCCCATATTTTTACTCTTTACATTTTTTGTTTTTTCTATAAATCTTTCTGTTGGCAACCCATTGTCGTCTGTCCCAAAAGGATAAAAAATACCTCCATTCTTATTTGCTAAAAACATTCTTTGAAACCTTATGATAAAATCCTGTTGAGAATAACTAAAAGCATGACCAATATGCATTTTTCCTGAAATATATGGGGGAGGAGTATCAATTGAATAGATATTTTTTTTGTTTATTGGATTAAATTCAAATATTTTTTCTTTTTCCCAAAAGTTTTTCCATTTTTCTTCAATTTCTTTGAAATTATATTTTGAATCAGCCATGTATAAATCCATCCACCAAACTTTTAAAAACTATCTTTTTCTAAAATAATAATGGCATCCGACAATAAAATCAATCTCCCTGGAAGCTTTGGGGGTTTAATGAGATTCAGTGAAGAATACTCTAGTTATATTAATCTAAAACCAGCACACGTAATTGCATTTGTAATTTTAATAATTGCAATAAGAGTTATTATGCCTTGGGTATTTTAACATGTTTTCAGGGATAAATCCAAAGAAGATGCAAGCCATGATGAAACAAATGGGTATTTCTCAGCAGGAAATAGATGCTTCCCGGGTTATAATTGAAAAAACTAATGGGGGAAGAATAATAATTGAAAACCCTTCTGTAACAAAAATAGTAATGCAGGGGCAGGATACATTTCAAATTGCTGGAGACCATTTTGAAGAATCTGTAAAAGAAGAAATTTCTGAACAAGACATAAGAACAGTTATGGAAAAAACAGGAGTTTCAGAAGAAGAAGCAAGAGAAACACTTGAAAGAACAGGAGATTTAGCTGAAGCAATTCTTGAATTAAGTGAATAAAATGACAACAATAATAAACAAAACCCAAGAAACAATAGAAGAACTAAAAAAACAAGGTAAAATTGAAGATGTTGATTATAAATTACTTGAAAAAATAGATAATCTAAATAAAGAAGTAAACAGAGACTATCTTATCAAAGAACATAACTCTTGGATAAACTCAGAAAATTGTTATGTTTTCCAAAATTTTAATTAAAATGACAAAACTAATTAACCCTATAGAAAGAATGGTTAAAAGAATGATAAAAAAAGGAGAAATAAAAGTACTAGACAAACCAGAAGACTTGGAAATGATAAATATAACATGGAATGAAATTGAAAAAGATATGGAAGAGTATAAAACAATGGATAATTATAGAAAAGGTCTTTCATCAATTGAACCAAATAAAATATTAATTTATCAAAAAATTAACTGATTTTATATTTTTCATCAAAAAATTTCCAAAAAACTTTCACTCCTATAAAACAGCAAAAGATATATAAATATCGAGTACTTGATAAATTACACTTCTAAACCGAACATTTTGAGCAGGAGGGGAAAGTCTAAAAGTTAATGGAAGATATCATACAAGAAAAAATAAGCGCCGATCACCTTTTATATGTAAGTTTAAAATACACCAAGACTTGTGATGTAATAAAAAATCTTATTCTTAGATGGAGAAAGATGATTGAAACCAGTATAGAAGAAATTCTTAAACATGCAAAAAAAAGAAAAAAAATTTCTTCAATTCCATCTAATCCTTTAGGAAAACTTGAAGAAGTGAGAAAACTCTTCAAAAAAGAAAAAAACTTTTTAGAAATAATTGAAATGTATGAAATGTTCAGAAAAATAGATGAATTAAGGACAGAAAGAATAGGGGAATTTAGAAAAAATGTAACCTTGCGTATATATTATCAAGGAAAAGAGATTAACATTAATCTGGAAAAATTAAAAGAATACGCTGAAAAGTTAGAAAGATTTATAAGCCTCACAAAGCAATTTTTAGTATCCAAATAAATCAAATATATCTAATAAATTTAAAATGAATAAAATAATTGTTATTACCTCTGGAAAAGGGGGCGTTGGAAAAACAACAACAGCTATAAACTTGGGTGCTGCAATTAATTATTTTGGAGGGGATGTTTTAGTGGTTGATGGAAATTTATCAACTCCAAATATTGGGGTATATCTTAATTCTCCAGAAGTCCCTGTAAACTTAAATCATGTTCTTTCAAATAAGGCAGAACCCAATGAAGCAGTTTATGAACACGAATCTGGAATGAAGATAATGCTTTCTTCTCTTTCTATAAAAGAATTGAAAAAAATAAAACCAGACAGAATTAAAGATTTTAAAAAAGATTTTAAAAAAATATCTAATTATGTAATTGTAGATAGCTCTGCTGGATTAGGAAATGAAGCGATTTCTACAATTGACTTAGCAGATGAAATAATAATTGTCACAAATCCAGAAATTCCTGCAATAACAGATGCATTAAAAACAATAAAACTTGCCAAGCAAATGAATAAAGATGTAAAAGGAGTTATAGTCACAAGAGTCAGAAAAGATGATATAGAAATGACTCCTGAAAATGTTAAAGATATGCTTGAAGTTCCAATTTTAGGAATGATTCCAGAAGATAATTATGTAAAAAAAGCTCTCAATAAAAAAGATGCTATAATTCATGTTTATCCCAAATCAAAATCTGCAAGAGCGTATAAAGAAATTGCAGCCCAAATTCTTGATGTGGATTATGATTCAAGAAAAGATGCACCTTCAATTTGGGAGATTTTGTTCAAAAAAGAAAATTAGAGTTCAACTATTACCGGATTTTGAAATTATAATAAATACTTAAATTAAGGTTTAACTTATTTTGCTACCATTTTCAATATCTTTTTCGGGGCAAATTAAAACCACCTTAGAATGATCCTCTGAGACAGCAGCAAGCAACATTCCCTGGCTTTCAATTCCTTTCATTAATCTTGGTTTAAGATTAACAAAAACAACAATCTTCTTGTTTTGCAATTCTTTTTTAGAATAATATTCTTTAATTCCTGCACAAATAGTTCTCTTGCCAATTTCCTTTCCAACATCAACACTCAACTTGTAAAGTTTATCTGCTCCAGAAATATCCTCAATTTTCTTAATCTGAGCAACTCGCAAATCAATCTTCTGCCATTCATTAAATTCAACAATTCCTTCCATTTTTATTGATATTCATAAATTAAAAAAATGAACTTTAAAAGATTTTAGATAATCTGCTTAAATACAACGCGGACCTGCAAGGATATATGTTTCTTTAACATAATTTGTTGCAGCAGTACATGAACATTCAACATAAGTACTACCAGAACCACAAGATCCTGCAGCAGTATAACTTACATCATTCCCACCTGCACAAGAACTACTAAACTCTCCTCTACAAGCAATCCCTGCACAAACAGAACCACAAATAGTACTTAATGTATTCGAAGGAAGTGAGCTACAAACAGCCCCATAATTCACACTTCCATAAAAAGCTTGATTACAATATTCGGTTTCAAATTTACAAGTAGCAGGTGCATTATAACATAATCCACTTCCATTAATCCAAAATCTTGAATCAGTTGCACCAGGTGAAGTGCAAGCCCAAGCACTTCCTGTCCAAGTTAAAACCTGATTTGCTGAACATGAAGTAGGCGGAGCTAATTCTCCAGCACTATGTCCAAAAACAGAAGGGTTATTTGTTCCAAGAGCATAAACTCCAATAGCTAATAAAACCACCATGCAAAGGGTAATTATAGTATATGCAAATTTATTAGATATATTCTTGAACATTTCCCTCTTTTTCTTTTGCATAATTAAAATAAAGAAATACTATTTAAATACTTTTTGATGATTATTTAAGTTTTTCTGAATAAGATTTCATTTTTCTTTATTTTTACATCCTTATTTAAAGGATTTTTAATCTCACTAAATAAAATTTTAAATTCAAACTGCTTTGCAATTTTTTCTGAAGTTTTCGGAATAAAAGGCCAAAGTAAAATTCCAATTGCTTTTATTGAATCAGCGAGTTCATAAAGAATTTTTTTATCTTTAGTTTCCCAAACTTTATTTTTTTGCACATATTCATTACAAACATCAATAAATGCAAAAATTTCATTCAAGACCTTGTCAAATTCATAATTTTCAAATAATTTTTCTATTTTACCCAATTTTAGATTTTTCAAAAGTTTATTATCACATTTTTGAATTCCATTTTTTTCTATTAAAGCAGAAACTCTTGAGATCAAATTTCCAAGTTTATCTGCAAGTTCATTATTATGCCTTTTTATCAAAAGTTCTTCAGAATAATCTGAATCATAAAAAACAGGACATCTCAATAGAAAGTATCTTACAGAATCTTCCCCATATTTTTCAGCAAGTTCAACTGGATTAACTACATTCCCTTTACTTTTGCTCATTTTACTTCCTCCAAAATTAATATAACCATGAACTAAAAGTTTTTTTGGAAGTTTTATTCCGGCAGATATCAAAATTGCGGGCCAGATTACAGAATGAAACCAATTGATTCCTTTCCCTACAACATGGACATCTGCAGGCCAGTTTCCATTTGCCCCAGAATAATAATTTATTAAAGCATCAAACCAAACATAAATTTTAAATTTATTGTCAATAGGATTATCAATACCCCAATTTAAATTAGCCCTTGCAACGCATAAATCTTTTAATTCTTCATTTTTTAATCTTGATAAAATTTCATTTTTCTTTTCTTTAGGAATTATATATTTTTCTGCGAGTTTTATTAGTTTATCTTTGTATTTACTAAGTTTAAAGAAATAAGAATCTTCTGAAAGATATTCTGGTTTTATGTTGTGGTCTGGGCACTTCCCATTAACCAAATCTTTTTCTGTAATAAATGCTTCACATCCAACACAATAAAATCCTTCATATTTTCCTTTGTAAATATCTCCTTTTTCAAATACTTTTTTAAATATCTCTTGAGATATTTTCTTGTGCTCTTTTTCAGTTGTTCTAATAAATCTATTATAATCTATGTTTAATTTTTTGCATAATTCAATGAACAATTTGTGGTTTTCATCGACAAACTTTTGTGTTTCAATACCTTTTTCCCGTGCAGCACGGGCATTTGTTTGTGCATTCTCATCTGTTCCAGTTAAAAACCATGTTTCCTGTCCCTTAATTTTTTTCCATCTGATTATAGCATCTGCTATAACTTTTTCAAATGCATGCCCTATATGAGGAGCAGCATTAACATAATCAATTGCAGTTGTAACATAAAATTTTTTTGCCATATAAAAATAATAGAAATAGAATATAAAAAGTTAATTATCTCAAGAATTATTAGAATAACGATCAGCAACATAATCTTCGACATTTCTTCTTTTCCTTTCATATAAATCTTTATCTTTAAATGCGTTTTTGAATAGCTTATTCATATTCAATAAGGTAGGAGAATAAAAAGTATCATAACTCTCAAAAAGATACCTAAAATCTGTTCCTTCAACTTTTCCTTCAACACTTCTTATTTCAACAAAAGAATAGCTAGAAGAAATTTCAGAAGATATTGAATCAAGTATTTTCCTTATTTTTCCTTTCCGGTCTTTATCATCAACAACAACAAAATGATACCTTACAAGTTCAAAATCATCTGGGGATTTTTCCCAATTCCACCTTATATGTCTTTCTTTTTTATTTATTTTTCCCATATCACTAAAGAAAAGATGAAATATATAAAAATTGTTATAACCAATCATATAATATACATAAACCTTTTAAAACAATCTTTCTATAAAATATAACCATGTTTTCAAAAAAAAATTGCAAAAAATGTGGAGAGAAATTAAGCAAAAGATATGACTTTTGCCCCATTTGTGGGACTCCTGTAAATACAAATAAAAGAAATGAAGAGGATGGATTTGGATTACTTGGAAAAAACGATTTTTTTGAAAATTCCGATTCTCTTTCAACTTCATTATTCGGAGGATTAAGTGGAGGGATAATGAATAAAATGTTAAACAATGCAATGAAAATGCTTGAAAAAGAATTACAACAAAATATGAGAGTTCAAAATTCCGCAAAAAATAATGAAAATATTCCTAGAACAAAATTTAGATTAATGATAAACGGAAAAGAGGTTAATCTCAATGATGGAACCCTGATTAAAAAAAATCCTCCAAAAAAAGAACCTTTAAAAAAAGATAATTTTAATGAGTTTACAGAAGAGCAAAATGAGCGATTTTCTAAATTAAAAAAAATAATGCCTGAAAGTCATTTAAAAAGAATAGATGATAAAATAATTTATGAAATTGAACTTCCGGGAGTGGATTCTTTAAAAGATACTTCCATTATACAACTTGAAGATGGAATAGAAATAAGAGCCCTTTCAGAAAAAAAAGCCTATCTTAAAAGAGTTCCCCTTAACTTATCAATATTAAATTATTATCTTTCAAAAAATCTGCTTATTCTTGAATTTAAGGGAAATTAACTACTCACAATCTCTCCCTTGGAAATATATGAGGCTGCACAGATTTGAACTGTGGACCCCTGCCTTACTGATTTTTTGAAACTATCAGAGCAGTGCTCTAACCAGACTGAGCTACAGCCTCATATGATTTTGTAGGCAGGATGGTTTGTTCATAGAACTTTAACCAGACTGAGCTACAGCCTCATATAAAAATCAAATTTAAACAATTTATAAAAGTTACCTAAATCACTTTTTAGAAATTTTATTAAGTTCTTTTATAATTTCTTTCATTCCAGTTGAACCAAAACTCTTTTTTCCTCTTTCTGTCTCTGAAAGTTTTTTTACCTCTTGTATTTTTGCTTTTACAACAGGGAGAAGTATTATTTGTGCAACCCTCATTCCTTTTTCAATTTCAACTGTTTTTTCATTCATATTAACGAGCATTATGGAAACTTCTCCTCTAAACCCGCTATCAAAAGTTCCTGCAACAGTATGAACATTCATTTTTTGAACAATTCCTGCCCTATCTCTAACTAATCCTACATGCCCTTCAGGAATTTCAATTGCTATGCCTGTCCTTAAAGTTTTTTGTTCCAAGGGAAATAAACTTACATTTTCAATTGCTTTTACATCAAAACCCACATCTGTACCAAAAGCATATTCTGGTGTTTCTGCATTTTTTGAAAGTTTAAGAAATTTAAGCAAAACCTCTGAATTCTCTTTTTTCCTCTCCATTTTATAATAAAAATAAGAACCATTATAAAAGTTTCGCCTCCCAAAACCTCAAGCTTTTTAAATGAACTTTTTCTAAAATAAACATGGTCAATGGTATGTATCATCAAATAAGAGAAGCTTGGAAAAAACCAGATTCAGCAATTCTAAGAAAAAGAATGGTTGAATGGAGAAAATCAGAAGCTCAGGTTAAAGTTGAAAAACCCTTGAGATTAGATAAAGCAAGAGCTTTGGGATATAAAGCAAAAAAAGGTTTTGTTATAATAAGAATTAGATTAAAAAGGGGAGGACATAGAAAAGAAAGACCTATAAAAGGAAGAAGAGGAAAAAGAATGCATACCCGAAAAAATTTAATGATGTCTTATCAGTGGATTGCAGAACAAAGAGTGCAAAAAAGATACCCTAATTTAGAAATATTAAATTCTTATTTGATTGGAAAAGATGGAATTTATGCATTTTATGAGGTTATTTGTGTTGATCCTCAAAGACCAGAAATAAAAAACGATAAAACTATTAATTGGATAAGCAATCCAAAAAACAAAAAGAGAGCTTTTAGAGGGCTTACAAGTTCTGCTAAAAAATCAAGAGGATTAAGAAATAAATCTCCAACAACTAAGAGCAGACCAAGTAAAAAAGCAGGAAAAAAACTAAATCCTCCTTCTGGAAAAAGATATATTTTACATAGATAAATATATATCTAATTTAATATAGAAATTCTTAAAAGTAATCACATCTAAAGGTATTAAATGAAATCAGTAGATAAACTTGCTAAAGGGGATTACATAGCATTTGGTTTTAATTATAATGGTGGAGAACCCAATGAGATAATAGTAGACAACATAACTGAAATTTACGAGCATAAAGTATTGGTTCATTTCTTATATGGACATCATTCCTTATCTGAATTTATTAAAAAAGAAGATATACTCGCAATAGGAAATTCGCAAGGCAAAGGAGTGATAAAAGGGTGTACTGGAACTTATGATATCTTGGAATCTAAGAAGATTAGTGAAATTCTAGCCAAGGATAAATATAAATAATTTTCCCAAAACATATTTAAATAGAATATATCTTTCACATTTATGAATTTAAAAGGGAGTGAAACAGAAAAAAACCTTCTAAAAGCATTTGCTGGTGAAAGCCAAGCAAGAATGAGATATACCTATTTTGCATCTGTTGCAAAAAAAGAAGGATATGAACAAATATCTGCGATATTTACAGAAACAGCAGATAATGAAAAAGAACATGCAAAAATATTTTTTAAACATTTAGAAAAATCACAAGGATTACCTGTTGAAATAACTGCGAGTTATCCTGCAGGAAAAATAGGAACAACAAAAGAAAATCTTCTTGCAGCTGCAAATGGAGAACACGAAGAATGGGGAGAATTATATCCTAAATTTGAGAAAATAGCATTAAAAGAAGGTTTCAAAGATATTGCAGAATCTTTTCGTGAAATAGCAGAAGTTGAAGAGCAACATGAAAAAAGATACAGAAAACTTTTAAAAAATGTGGAAGAAAAAAAAGTTTTCAAAAAAGAAAAAGTTGTAAGATGGAAATGTAGAAACTGTGGATATGTTCATGAGGGAAAAGAAGCCCCAGATGAATGCCCGGCTTGCAAACATCCTCAAGCGTATTATGAATTATTTGAAGAAAATTATTAAAAATTATGTTTAAACCTAAAATGACAGAAAAAAAAGAAATTTACAAATGCGAAATTTGTAGAAATATTGTTGAAGTATTGCACGAAGGACCAGGAGTTTTAATTTGCTGTGGACAACCAATGAAATTACAAAAAGAAAACACTATTGATGCTTCAAAAGAGAAACATGTTCCAGTAATTCAAGGAAAAAAAGTAAAAGTAGGTTCAATTGCTCATCCCATGATAACAGAGCACTACATTGAATGGATTGAAGCTACATCCGAAACAGGAGAGACTGCAAAAGTATTTCTAAAACCAAATTCAAAACCAGAAGCAAAATTTTCATTTAAACTTGTTTCAGCAAGGGAATATTGTAATTTACATGGATTGTGGAAAAAATGAAAAATAAAAAAACAAATGTGCTTAAATTTGTAACAAGAATTCTAGCAGTCATTTACATTTTATTTATCACTATATTTGCGTTTGATTCCAAAAATCTAACTGAATTCTTAATTCATCTTATTCCAACATTAATTTTTTTAATATGTTTGATAATCTCTATTTTTAAACCAAAAATAGGGGGCATTTTATTTGTTCTTGTTGGAATAGGAACAATAATATTTTTCAGCACATATGCTAAAATTACAAGCTTTATATTAATCTCAATGGTGCCTATTATAATTGGATTGGTATTTTATTTAAGCAAAAAGAAATAAAAACTTATTTTTCTTAATTAATTAATGTTGTATAAAAAACTTGCAGAATTATATGAATCTCTTGGGGGAACAACAAAACGTCTTGAAAAAATAGATATCCTTTCAAAATTCCTAGAACATTTATCTGATGAAGATAGGGAGATCATTTATCTACTTGAAGGAAATATTTATCCAGAATATGATGAAAGAAAAATTGGAATTTCAAATCAACTTGCAATAAAAGCAATTTCAAAAGCAACAGGAATAAATTCAAAAAAAGTAATTCAGGAATGGAAAAAAATAGGTGATTTGGGGGAAGTTGCAAAAAAATTAACTTCTGAAAAAAAGCAAAGAACTCTTGCATCTCACATATTAACAACAAAAAAAGTTTTAGAAAATTTAAGAAAACTTCCTGAGTTAGAAGGAAAAGGGACAGTTGATAAAAAGATTGCACTTATAACAGAATTATTAACTTCTGCTGAACCAACTGAAGCACTTTATCTTGTAAGAACTCTAATAGGCGATTTAAGAATTGGAACTCAGGAATCAACTATAAGAGAATCTTTAGCAAAAGCTTTTTTTGAAAATATAGATGAAGCTCCTGAAAAAATACAGGATGCAATTGATAAGTCTAATGATACTGTAGAGGTTTTTGATTATTGTAAAAAAAGAAAAATAAAGGAACTTGAAAAAATATCAATGCAAATTGGAAAACCAATAAAAGCCATGCTTGCACAAAAAGTTTCAACAATTGAAGAAGGATTTAAAGCATTGGGAAAACCCTGCGCAATTGAATACAAATATGATGGTTTCAGAATGATAATTCATAAGAAAAATTCTGAAGTAAAGCTTTTCACAAGAAGTCTTGAGAATGTAACTCTCCAATTTCCAGAAGTTGTTGAGTATATAAAACAATTTGTAAAAGGAGATTCATTTATATTAGACTCTGAAGCAGTAGGATATGATAAAAAAACAAAAAAATATACTTCTTTTCAGAACATAAGTCAAAGAATAAAAAGAAAATATAATATTGAAAAACTACAAGAAGAACTTCCTGTGGAAGTAAATGTATTTGATATTCTATTTTATAATGGAAAATCTTTGCTTGAAAAACCGTTTGAAGAAAGAGCTAAACTTGTAAGAAAAATAATCTCTCTTCACCCATATAAAATAATCTCTTCCAAACAGATAATAACTTCAGATGAAAATAAAGCAAAAGAATTTTACAAAGAAGCTCTTAGAAATAATCAAGAAGGAGTAATGATGAAAAATCTTAAAGCACCCTATAAACCTGGGAGGAGAGTTGGAAATATGCTTAAAATGAAACCAGAAGAAAAAGATTTGGATTTAGTAATTACGGGTGCAGAATATGGAAAAGGAAAACGTTCTGGATGGTTTTCAAGTTTTATTATTTCCTGTAAAGGAGATAAATCTGGAGAATATTTGGAAATTGGAAAAGTGGGAACAGGAATTGTTGAAAAAGAAGAAAATAAAGAAGATAATGAAAAAGTTTCTTTCGGAGAGCTTACAGAAAAGATAAAACCCCTAATAAAAAAAGAAGAAAAAGAAGGAGTGTGTATAAAACCTAGAATAATTGTATCGGTAACTTATCAAGAAATACAAAAATCTCCAAATTATAATTCTGGATGGGCATTAAGATTTCCAAGAATAACAAAATTAAGGCCAGACAAACTTCTTTCAGAAATTGCTGATTTAAAAGAGATTGAAAAAGATTTTAACAATCAAAAAAGAAACTGGAGATATGGATAAATACTCACGTCGGGATATTTAAAAACCTTTATAAACCCAAATTTCATTTATAAATAATTAAAATGGCAGCCGGACAAAGCAATTATAAGATACAAAACATTGTTGCAACCGCTTCTTTAGGAAAACCAGTTCCATTAACAAAACTTGCAAGAACTCAGCCAAACACAGAATATAATCCAGAAACTTTTCCAGGTTTAGTTCTAAGGGTTAAAGAACCAAAATCAGCTGTTCTTGTATTCTCATCTGGAAATTTAGTTTGTACAGGAACAAAATCCTTAACTCAAGTTCGAGAGGTTATTGATGCTGTAATAAAACAGCTTAAAAAAATAAGTGTAAACATTACTACAAAACCAAAAATAACTGTCCAAAATATAGTTGCATCTGGGACAATTGAATTAAAATTAAACCTTAATTTTTTGGCACTTGAAATGGAAAATACAGAGTATGAACCAGAGCAATTTCCCGGATTGGTATACAAATTAGTAGAACCAACAGCAACATTTCTTCTTTTTTCAAACGGAAAACTTGTTTGCACAGGAACAAAAAACAAAGAACAACTTGAGGACAGTATGGACCAGCTTTTAAAAAATGTAAAAGCTGCACTTAAAAATTATAAATAAATGATTCTATTTTAAAAGTTCAGAAATTCTTAGAATTATTCGTGAAGTTCATGTTAATTTATTGGTATTTATTCTTAAAAACCAAGATAAATTAATACATTTTATAGTATATACAAATCTATAAAAAAGCAAGCTTTCTTTAAGGGTTATGGAAAACGAGGAAGGATATTCAGAAGAAGATTATTCGTCAAGTATGCTGGAAAATGCTCCAAAAAAGAAGCCAAAATCAGAAGATTTAATAATTGAAGCTAAAAATTTCTTTAATTTTAATAAAGAAGATTTAGGGGAATCAATACGAAAAAGGACAAATGTTGTTTTTCTTGATTTTATGAAACTTACAGAATTTTCAAATAAACTCTCTGATGAAATAATTATCAATCCAGAAGAAACCTTAAGCCTTATAGAACAAGGAGTTGAAGAACTAGGTTTAGTAAAAAATGTACGAATTAGATTAAAAAATCTTTCAGATGCGCACCAAATTAAAATAAGAAATATACGTTCAAAACATCTTAATGAACTTATAATCCTAGAAGGAATAATAAGGCAGGCATCAGATGTTCGTCCACAAGTAGTAAATGCAAAATTTGAATGTCCAAGCTGTGGAACAGTTATTTCTGTGTTACAAATTGAAAAAAAATTCCGGGAACCAAGCAGATGTTCCTGTGGGAGAAGAGGAGGATTTAGATTAATTTCAAAAGATATGGTTGATACTCAAAGATTAGTTGTAGAAGAACCTCCAGAATCTCTTTCAGGAGGAGAACAGCCAAAAAGAATTAATGTTTTTGTCAAAGAAGATTTAGTTGAACCAAAAATGGAAGATAAAACAACTCCTGGAGCAAGAATAAAAATAATAGGAATATTGAAAGAAGTTCCTGTTCCATTAAGCACAGGAGGATTATCCACCAGATTTGAATTAGCTGTTGAAGCAAATAACATAATTCCAATGGAAGAAACATTTGAAGAATTAGATATAACAGATGAAGATGAAAGACAAATTCAGGAACTTTCTGAAGACCCAAAAATATTTGAAACATTAGCCAAAAGCATAACTCCAAGTGTTTGGGGATATGATGAAATAAAAAAAGCATTAGTTTTGCAATTATTCGGGGGAGTTCAAAAGCAAATGTCAGATGGTTCAAAATCAAGAGGAGATATACATATTCTTCTTATAGGAGACCCGGGAGTTGCAAAAAGCGTAACTTTAGTTTTTATGTCAAATATTTCCCCAAAAGGAAGATATGTTGTAGGAAAATCAACATCAGGGGCAGGTTTGACAGCAACTGTTGTGCGTGATGAATATCTAAAAGGATGGAGTTTAGAAGCAGGAGCAATGGTTCTTGCAAATAAAGGGCTTATATGCATAGATGAATTAGAAAAAATGGACCCTCAAGACAGAAGTGCCATGCATGAAGCAATGGAACAGCAAACAGTAACAATCTCCAAAGCAAATGTTCAAGCTACATTAAAAGCTCAAACATCTGTCCTAGCTGCAGCAAATCCAAAATTTGGAAGATTCGATCCTTTTATGCCAATACCTCAACAAATTGATTTACCCCCAACACTAATAAATAGATTTGATATAATATTTACATTAAGGGATATTCCAGATAGAAATAAAGATGAAAGAATTGCAACACATGTTTTAAAAGAACATCAGAAAGAAACAAAAGAGGTTTTAATTGATTCTAATTTATTCAGAAAATATGTCGCATATGCAAAGCAAAAAATAAATCCAAAATTAATCCCAGAATCTGTGGAAGAATTAAAAAAATTTTATATTGAACTGAGGAATAAACCAGTTACATCTGAAAGTGCAATGCGCCCAATACCAATTTCAGCAAGACAATTACAAGCATTAATTAGAATGTCAGAAGCATCAGCAAGAATGAGGTTAAGTGAAGAAGTTTCAAAAGATGATGCAAAAAAAGCAATTGAATTAATGACATATTATCTTACCCAAGTAGGTTATGATTATGAGTCAAAGACTTTTGATATTGACAAAATATCTGGGAAATTTTCCTCATCACAAAGAAACAAAATACTCATGGTAAAAGAAGCAATAACCGCTCTTGAAAGCAAAATGGGAAAAATGATTCCGTATGAAGAAATTGAAAAAGAACTTGAAGAAAAGATAAGTAAAGATGAACTTGAAGAGGTAATAAACAGATTAATTAGGGATAATGAGATTTATCGCCCAAAAAAAGGATACATTGGAGTTTTTTAACTCATAAAACCTTATAAACATCCAAAATTTTTAGAGAATATAAAAAGATGGCAGAAACAGGACAATTTAAAAGAAACATTGCATATAAGTTAAGAATAAGTGATATTTTTCTTGGAAAGCCAGTTATTGCAGATGAAAGATTTTCTTTTTTGGAATTGGGAGATAAAAAAATAATAAGAATAAACTTAATAGGAAATATTGTGGATAAATTTGAAAGTGAAGGAGAAAGAAAATATATATTTTTTAAATTGGATGATGGTTCTGGACAAATAAGCTTAAAGGTTTTTGGAGAGGATATTGCAAAGTTTAAAGAAATTACACAGGGATTAACAGTTATTGTAATAGGGGTTTTGAGGCATTGGAATAATGAAACTTATATTCAACCAGAAATAATAAAGGAACAGGATGCTAAATATCTTCTTGTAAGAAAATTGGAACTTGAAAAATTACAGCCTCAAAGAACAAGCCATATTGAAAAATCTCAGATAATTGCAATAAAAGATAAGATTCTTGAACTCATAAAAAATGCAGAAGAAGAGGGGGGAATTGAAAAAGAGCAAATAATTCTGAAATTAAAAGAAACTTCTCCAGAGATAATAAATCAGGAAATAAAAAAATTTCTTGAAGAAGGAATAATATTTGAACCCCGACCTGGAAAAGTAAGGTATTTAGGTTAATTATTTATGGGATAAGATGATTGATTGACAGTAACTTCTTTTTCAAAAAATTCTTCGTATTTATCCGCTAATTTTATTGCCTGTTCAAAATAATTTTTCTCATAAACTGTAAAACTATTATCATCCGATCTAATGGTGAAAAGTATAGGAGGTTTTTTATTAAGAACAAGTTTATCAAAAAGACTAACCTTTCCTCTAATACTAATCATACTTTCAACTGAATTTATCAAAAAAAGATCTCCAAGAGTTTTTTTGGCTAACAATTTGGTTTTACCTATCTTCAACTTCTTATGTAGCTTTTTTGTATCCCTAAAATCTTCAATTTTCATAATAATCCTTTTATGAAGTTATTTATAAAAATTTATATAGTCAATTTCCAGCATAAATTAATGGAAACCTACGAAAAACTCCTTGAAGAAGCATATTCCAAGGTAAAGCAAATTGAAGGAAATGGGGAAAGATTTGAAATTCCAAAAATAGAAGGGCATATAGAAGGAAAAAAAACAATCTTAACAAATTTTCTGCAAATAGCATCTTACCTAAGAAGAGATATTGAACATTTTCAAAAGTTTATATTAAAAGAACTTGCAACTTCTGGACAAAAAGAAGGAGATAGATTAGTTCTAAATAATAAAATTTCAAGCGCAAAAATAAATTTAAAAATAGAACAGTATGTAAGAGAATTTGTTTTATGTAAAGAATGCGGAAAACCAGATACAGAATTAAAAAGAGAAAATAGATTAAATTTTCTTCATTGTCTTGCTTGTGGGGCAAAACACCCGGTAAGAGAAAAAATTTAAATAATATTAATAAATTACAAATAAATTCTAATGGGAATAGAAGATATAAGCGAAAAATTTGATATATTTAAGACAATTAAATTAAACTTAGATAGCTCAATAAAAGACAAGAGAAAAATTATTGAAGAAAATAAAAATAAAAAAGCATTAATAGAGTTGAAAGATGCTCCAGATAAATATCTTTTAGGAATAATAAAACCAAAAAATTCAATATTCTTTGGATTAAATTCAATAGAAAACAAAGAAAAATATCCTTATTCAGAAATAATTAAATATGAAGAGTTATCCAAAATTATGATATGTAGGGGTTAAAACCTACAAAATATAAAAAAATAGAAAATCTAAATGTTTATAAAAGAATTTTTCTTGAGAAAATAATAAAAATTCAAATTAAACAAATGGAGGTAAAAAATGGTAGAAGCTTATTGTGTTAAGTGCAAGAAAAAAGGACAAAAGATGAAAGATGCTGTAATGAACCAAACAGCAAAAGGCGGATTTATGGCAAAAGGAAAATGTCCTGATTGTGGAACAGTTATGTGCGCTATGATGTCTAAAGAAAAGGCAGAAAAAGCAATCAAGTCTGGTGAAGCAAAAAAAGGATACTAAAAAATTAATTATTTTTTGATTAATATATTAAAATGTTTGTAAATATAATAAAATCTTACAGAAATGTAGTTGCAGTTTGTGATAAAGAATTAATAGGAAAGAGATTCGAAGAAGGAAAATTTCAACTTGATGTAAAAGAAAATTTCTTTAAGGGAAAAGAAGTTTCAGAAGAAGAAGTATTAAGAATAATGAAAAATATGAAACTTGAAGATTCTACTTTTAATATTGTTGGAAAAAAAGCAGTGAATATTGCAATCAAAGCAGAAATAATAACAGAAGATGGTGTAGGAAATATTGCAAATATTCCTTTTGCACTTGTACTCATGTAAAAGTGCGAGCTAATTTTAATATCGTTTAAATTAAAACTTGAAATCAGTATCTAAAAAAGATATAATAAACCACCAACCTTATAAACTCCTACTTATTTTTTAAAAAATGGAAAACAAAAATGATGAAGAAGTTCAAATAACAAGGGCAAAATTACCTAGGGGGGGAGAAGTAATAGGGGTAATTGAAGAACGTCTTGGTGGAAATAAAATGAAAGTTAATTGCCTTGATGGGAAAACAAGAAATTCAAGAGTCCCTGGAAGATTAAAAAGAAAACTTTGGCTTCGCCCAGGAGATATAGTAATCGTAGAACCTTGGGAACTTGATAAAACAAAAGGAGATGTAATTTTTAAATACCCTTCCAATCAAATTGAATGGTTAAAAAGAAATGGTTATCTCAAAACAGAAAAAGAAGAATTTTAATTTTTAATTCAAATATTTAAAAATAACATAAGATAATTATATAAATTAAATCTACTATTTTAGATTATGATAAAATTGATTTCAGAAAAGATTACAAGGATAATCAAAAATAAAAAAAATCTTGAAAAAGATTTAAATGTAAAGATAAAAAACAGGGGCAAAGAGATATACCTTTCTGGAGAACCGGAGGATGAATATATTGCAGAAAAAATTATTGAAGCTCTTGAATTTGGATTTCCTTTTTCAACAGCAATGCTAATAAAAAAAGAAGATTTTGATTTTATGGCAATAAACATAAAAAGTTGTGCAAATCAAAAAAATCTTGAAAGAGTGCGGGGAAGAATTATAGGAAAAAACGGAAAAACTCTTAAAACCCTTTCAAATTTAAGCAATTGTAGTTTTGAGATAAAAAACAATCAAATAGGGATAATTGGAGACCCTGATTGCATTAAAAATGCAGAAGAAGCATGTAAATTGCTATTAAAAGGCTCTAAACATGCAAATGTTTATTCTTACCTTGAGAAACATCATCCAGAACCTATTTTTGATTTAGGGTTAAAAGAACCTAAAAAAAGATAAACAATAATTTTAAATAAGGTTCTAGCTAACTTTGTATAAGATGCCCTGGTAGCTCAGTTGGTTAAAGTTCTAAAGAACAAACCATCTTCGCCAAGGTATATGCCCTGGTAGCTCAGTTGGTTAGAGCGCACGGCTGTTAAGCGCGAATAAGTTCGTTCATTCAACAATCTATTCGTAAATTGCTGAAACCGTGAAGTCGTAGGTTCAAGTCCTGCCCGGGGCGTATTTTTTCAATTCTAAAAATATTTAAAACTATAAAACGTGATTATTTTGAATATATTTGAGTAAAAATGAAAAAAGAGATAAAAATAAATGAATTAAAAGAACAAGTGCAAGAAGTAGAAAAAGAGTTACAAAGATTGCAAGTAGAAAATCAAAGAATAAAAGAACTTTTAAACATAGAAGAAAACGAAGAAGAAACATTTTAAATTTTTTAAAAAACCTTTTAACCACTAATTTTCTTATCATTAAATGAAAGATAAAAACAAAAAAGTTCTTTTAGCAATGTCGGGTGGAGTGGACTCAAGTGTTGCTGCATTTCTTCTTAAAAAACAAGGATATGAAGTTATTGGGGCATTTATGAAAAATTGGAGTGATACCAAAGACCCTTTAACTGGCAGATGCGCTTGGAGGACAGAAAGAAAAATGGCATTAAAAATAGCTTCTCAATTAAATATTCCATTAATAACTCTAGATTTTGAAAAGCAATACAGAAAAGAAGTCATTAACAAGATGTTCGAAAAATACAAAAAAGGAATTACACCTAATCCCGATATAGATTGCAATCAAAAAATAAAATTCCCCCTTCTTTTAAAAGAAGCCCAAAAAAGAAGCATAAATACAATTGCAACAGGGCATTATGCAAGAGTAAGAAAAAACAAAAATAGTATTTATGAACTTCTAAGAGGAAAAGATGAATCAAAAGATCAATCATATTTCTTGTATAAAATAACACAAAAAGAGCTTTCACATTGCTTATTTCCAATAGGGGAATATACTAAAGAGCAAATACGAAAAATTGCAAAAGAAAAAAATTTTCCAAACTACAATAAAAAAGGAACAGTCGGAATATGTTTTGTAGGGAAAGTGAATCTAAAAAAATTTCTTCAAAAAAAGATAAAATCAAAAAAAGGAAAAATTCTTAACCCCAATGGGCAAATTATTGGAGAACATGATGGAATTTATTATTATACTATAGGGCAAAGATTAGGCCCAAGATATGGATTTGAAATAGACAGAGGAAATAAAAATAAACCCTCCAAATGGTATGTTGCAAAAAAGGATATAAAAACTAACATAATTACTGCAGCTCCTGAAAACCACCCTTTAAATTTTAGGAAAGAAATAATTGTAAAAGATTTGCATTTAATATCAGAAAAAGAGAATATCTTCAAAAATCAATCAACAAAAGTTTTTTCAAGAATAAGGCATGTTGGAGAATTACTTCCTAGCACACTTTATTATAATAAAAAAACAAAACAGTTTAAAATAACACTTAATGAAGCAATAACAGGAGTAAGTGAAGGACAAGCGGTGGTTATTTATGAAAAAGATAGGGTTCTTGGTGGAGGAGAAATAAAATTTAATTAATTAAGAGAACTATCGATTTCATCCCCGTAAACCTCAAAAGGAATTTTTAGTTCACAAGATTTAACAGCAGTATCATTAATAATTAAAATAGTTTCTCCAATTGCAAGAGGTGAGATTGTAGAAGAATTTCCAAAAGAGGGTTCTAATTTTATCACAGAAGAATTTTCTGCTCTCCAGGTTATTTTATTTTTATCAGAATATCCCTTTACTGAAAATGTTGTGCTGATAGATCCTCCATAATTAGAAAGATATAAAGACATTCCCTGCAAACTTCCTTGAGTCAAGCCCAATTTACAATCAAAATTATTTCGAGGGTAACATTCTGCGTTTTCAAAATATTCTGTAGAAAAAGAGCCTTCAGACATATTAAGAAATATTGAAGTTAATTCATTTCTATTTATCTTGCAAATTTTTTCCTGATTAGTTGTAAAATATTTTTCATAATAGATACATCTTCCATCTTCTGCATACCCTCTTATCTCATAAGAAACAATAGGGGAAGACATACTAGAAGAACTTAAATTCCAAAAGGTCATAGTGCAGTTTTTTGAAGCCTCAATAAAACACGAATAATCAGAATTACTCCCACAATCAATAATTGCTGGGCCGATAATAGTATCGTTTATAGTTACATTAATAGAATTATTAATTGCAGATTTTGTTTTATTAGTTAAATTAGAATTGGGGGCACCATTAGATAAATTTGAGGAAAAATTATTGATTACATTTTTTCTTGTGCCATTTTCAAAATAGTTCTCTCCAGCAGACTCTATTTCAGAACATTCTCTTTTTTCATAAGGAATATCATCCATTGTTCCGCAAGAATTTAAATCTTCACAAACTCTTGTTTGATTTTTCTCATTGCAATCACTCCACTTAGAACAATTCCAGTTTTCTTCACAAATTGTTAAGTATAATTTTTTAATTGAAATTACTGCTGTAGAATTTTCTATTTTTATTAATTTAACTTTTATATCATAGAGAGCATCATTATCTAAATCAATATATTTTGCTTCATTAAGTTCCAGTATAAATGTTACTGGTTCACTAAAAATAGTAATTCCTGCAGAATCAAATCCAACAAAATCAATTTTTATTCCATGCTCCTCGTTTCCAAATTTAAATGATTTAGAATCATTATCTCCTAGCTCTAAAGAGGCACCTTTTATCAATTCTTTTTCTGAAATCTTTTCTTCTCCTTTTGGATTAAAAAGAATAAACAAAAGAATTACAATGCCTATAAAAATTAATCCAAAAAATATAAACCAAAATTTCTTATGAGTTTTTATATTAGAAACCTCATATTGATTTTTCACCTCTTCATAACTCATTATTAAACAAACAACCAATAATTTATAAATATATTTAAAAAGACCACTAAAAAGAATAAAACCTTAAATTTAAATAATTAGATTTTCTATAATCTATATGGATTTAGATAAAACAATTAAGGCAAGAAGAAGCGTAAGAAAATTCAAATCTTCTAAACCAAATTGGAGAGATATTCTGGAATGCATAGATGCTATGCGTTATGCTCCAATGGCAGGAAATAATTTTTCTATTAAAACAATTCTTGTAGATGAAGAAGATAAAATTAAAGAAATTACAGAAGCTTCGCAACAATCTTTTGTCGGACAAGTAGAATATATTCTTGTTGTTTGCACAACTCCCTCTAGAACAGAAACTTCTTATGGAGAAAAAGGAAAAATATTTTTAAGGCAGCAAGCAGGAGCTGCAATACAAAACTTTCTTCTTAAAATAACTGAAAAAAAACTTGCAACATGCTGGGTTGGATATTTTTCAGAAAAAGAAGTCAAAAGAATCCTTAGCATACCAGAAGAGATGCAAGTAGAAGCTTTGTTTCCAATAGGATATTCTATGCAAAAACCAGAATTAAAAAGGAAATTGGAACTGGATGCTTTTTTGTATTTTAATGAATACGGAAATAAGAAAATGAATAAAATACAGAAAATAGATGCTTAATCTGAATCACTTAAAAGATTTCTTAAATTATAATTCTTTGTGATCTTTGCATATTCATGCTGATAATCTTCAATCTGTTTTCCATTTAGTTTAAGTTTTCCTGTAATTAATCCTTTTATACTTTTTATAAATCCTAATTTATCTCCTGTTAATTGCATATACTCCATAACTAAATCACGTTTAGTTAATTCAAAATTATCTTTATCAATAACAGTTATACCTTTTATTGCACATATACTTGCTTTACAAGAATCAAGCTCAAGAATCTTAGCCAAATTTTCAGGAGTATTTTTTCCCATTAATATGTAAAGTAAAAACACCTTTATAAAAATTATTGTAATAAAAATAAACTTCCTGGAGATTTCTCTCCAGGTTTGAAAAAAATAAAAAAGCCTCGCGATTTTCATCGGAGGCAATTTAAAAAATCGCTTTTCCGTGTTTTGAGGAAGTTTATAAAAGAAACCAGAAGGTGTCTTTTATTTATCTCCAAACTTCTATTCCCAAATCAGTCATTTCTCTTGATGCAGGGAATGTATGTTCGTCTATGTCCTTTCCAAGCACATATGGAGATTTAACTCCAGTCATTATTGTAATAACACGAACTTTACCCATGAACTCTTTGCTAATTCTTGCTCCAATAATAACCTGCGCTTCAGGACCCAAATTTTCTGACACTGTTCTACCAATAATATCAAATTCTTCCAATTTCAAATCAGGACCACACGTTATATGAACCAAAGCTCCGCTAGCACCCCGATAATCCACATCAAGTAGAGGATGAGTAAGGGCTTGCCGAACTGCTTCATTAACTTTATCCTGAGAATCACTTTCACCAATTCCAATAACTGAAACTCCGCCATTCTTCATTATTGCTGAAACATCAGCATAATCAAGGTTGATTAATGAAGGCAATGTAATTGTTTCTACAATACCTTTAATCATGGTGGATACAAGTTCATTTGCAACTGCAAAAGCCTGTTCAATAGGCAATTGTCCTGCAATATCAACTAATCTATTATTGTCTAGAACTATGCATGTGTCTGTAACTTCTCTTAATTCTTGCAATCCAAATTCTGCTTTATCAATTCTTGCTTTTTCTGATTCAAAGGGCATTGTAACAACACCAATAACTACTGCTCCTGTTTCCTTAGCAATTTGAGCAACAACTGGAGCTGCACCTGTTCCTGTTCCACCGCCTAAACCAGCTAAAACAAAAACCATATCAGCATTTCCAACTGCTTTTTTCAAATCAACAAGTGCTTCTTTAGCTGCTTCTCTACCTATTTTTGGTCTTCCACCAGCACCAAGTCCTCTTGTTAATTCTTTACCAATAAGGATTTTTTCATCAGATTTTGTAACACTTAAATGAAGTGCGTCTGTATTACAAGCATAAATTGTAGCTCCATTAATTCCTTTGTTAAAAAGCCAAGTAACTGCATTGCTTCCCATTCCACCACATCCCATAACCTTAATATTTGCTTTACCAGCCTTTAATTCATCAAAGTTGATGCTATGTGTTGCAGTATTTGCGATTGCCTCTTTTGCAAAATCTAGTACCATTCTTTTTTTTCCTCCTTTCAATTGTATGTATATACGATTGATTGGAAATTTTTACATTTCCTCTCCATTATATAAAATTCTGGTATGCAGAATTAAAAAATTAATACTGTTCTTATTTATAAGAATTGTGGAAGTAAAAAATAGATAATATTTTTAAAAAAATAGAAAAAATTGATTCATATTATTAGTAAAATAAGTTATTAAATACTAGAACATACTTAAAAGAACATGCAAAGTGAAATAATTTATCTTGTAAACACCAAAATTTTGACAATAAAAAATAAAGGGAGATGTTATCAAGGAATTATTGAAGGAGTAGAAAAAACCTTTACTAATTTAGAGCCATTAGGAAGACCTTTTTCAATAATAACAAAATCAAATAAAAATATTCCCTTAGAAGAAACTTTGGAATTCAAAGAGCTTTACAATCCATTTACACCTTTAGAACACTATTTAAGAGAAGCGGAAGTTGAATTTACGCTCTCCAGAAGAGAAAAAAATTTACCTCAATACTTAGGAATAGAATATGGAAATCCTGCAATCATGGAAGTTATTAATAACTTTGGAAGAGATGGATCCAACATAAAAAGAAGCATTTTTCCTTGCAAGTTTTACCTAATAAAAGATAAATTTTAAATTGCTTCCTCTAATTTTTCAATCTTACTCCATCCTCTTTTGAGCTTTGCATTAACTTGTTTTACAATTAACTTCAAAAAATCACCATTAACCAGAAGTTTTCCATTTTTGAAAATTGGAAATTCCAATCTTTCTGTGCTATTTAATTCTAAGACAATATTTCTACCCAAGGCATTTATTCCAGAACGCTTCCAACCAATTGACTTTGCTTTTTCCAAAAACCAAGAAGCCCCCTCTAAATTTTTAGATGCCACATGCAATATAGGGGGTTCTAATTTAAATTTTATTAATTCTTTCCTTCTTGAAAGAACTTTTAGAGAACTTTTTAATTCAGAAAAAGAAATCAATTCATGCCAAACTTTCAAAAATAAATCCGGAGATTTTTTATCTTTATCCAGCATTATAACAATTCTCCCAGAACAAGAGGAAGTCGTATAAAAGTTTTCTTTGGAATTTATTTTATTGCATAAGGAGATTATTCTTTTATCCCATCCCCCAATAGAAGACTTATCTAATTTGGAAAGAATTGCTGACTTGCGTTGAAAAAAGAAATCTCTTTGCATTTTATTTAAATTCTAAACTTTTTATAAGAAATATATTCCACATTAATTTTCTTTATTGACTCTTTAGGAAGTTGCCCAGAAACAAGTTCTTTAATTATTTTAACAGGTTTTGGTTTAAACCATTTTGAATAGGCTATTTCAATTAAAACTCCTTCTGCATAACCCAAACATAAGAGTAAATCAGTTTCTTCATTTAATTTTTCTGGTTGATTTCTCCAAGAATTACAATCAATTTTTTCACCCAAATCCAAATTGAGCCAAGAATAACCAAATTCTTTATCCTTCAAAGGGATAATAGAATAAACCTTTTTTCCCCCATTATTTAAATATTCTTTAGCAAAAAATTCAGCTACAGAACCCTTATCAGGAGTAACTACAACCCCATTACCCGAACGTGCAACAAGTTTAGATAATCCTTTAATTATTTTAACAGTATCCTTATTTACCCCTTCTAAAGAACTTAATTTTGTAGGCCCAATTATTCCTATTTTCATTTTTTTATGGATACTTCAAAATTTATAAATTTATCACTAAAAAATTTATAGCAGACAAGGTAAAGATTTAAATATACATCATAGTTAAATTCTACAATAAAAAAATATGGAACAAGAAAAAAAAGAGAACTTGGACGAACCCCCACCCAATACAAATTATCTGCAAACTTCAAGATTTATTTCTGATATAAATTTACTAAAAAAAGAATTATCAAAAAGAAATATTTTTCTTAGCGAAAATGAGATCAAAGAGATAAATGAAGTTACAAAAAAATATCCAATGAGAATTAATTCTTATTATCTTTCACTTATCAGAGAAAAAGGAGATCCTATTTGGAATCAATGTGTACCTAGAATAGAAGAAATAAAAAACACTATTGGAGAAGAAGATCCTTTGAGAGAGGAAAATGGAATTCCTTTTTTAACTCATAGATACCCTGACAGATGTCTTTTAATTGTTTCAAATACTTGCGCAATGTATTGCAGATTTTGCACAAGAAAGAGAAAAGTCGGAGAAATCTTAAAGAACCCCTCAAAAAAAGATATTTTAAAAGCAATTTCTTACATAAAAGAACATAAAGAAATACGGGATGTAATTTTATCAGGAGGGGACCCTCTTTTATTGAACGATAAATTTCTTGAAAACATTTTAATTGAAGTAAGAAAAATACCCCATATTGAAATGATAAGAATTGGTACAAGGGTTCCTTGTGTAATGCCTGAGAGAATAACAGATAAATTATGCGATTTACTAAAAAAATATAATAAAAACCCTCAACTTTACATAAACACGCATTTTGAACATCCAAGAGAAATAACAGAAGAATCAAAAATTGCCTGTGCAAAATTAATTGATGCAGGAATTCCCCTAGGAAATCAAAGTGTTTTATTAAAAAACGTAAATGACAAACCTGGGATAATAAAGGAATTAAATCAAAAACTTTTGTCAATAGGTGTTCGGCCTTATTATCTTTATCAACCGGATTTGGTAAAAGGAACTGCACATTTCAGAGGCCCTGTAAAAAATGGTTTAAGAATAATACAAGAATTAAGGGGTTTTACAAGTGGTATGGCTGTTCCCCAATTTGTTATTGATTCACCGGGGGGTGGAGGAAAAATACCTCTCCTTCCAAAATATGCATCCCTAAAAAAAGACGGAAGTGTTAAAATGAAAAACTATCAAAAAAAGACATTTAATTATCCTGCAGATATTAAATAATTACTTTTTTGAATTCTTTTTGTAAATATTTGTTCAACAAACTGGGATTTTGTCTGCAAAAATATTCTATCTCACTAGAAGCTTCATGAGCAGTATCATAACTTTCTCCCAAGCACATTAAATTTCTTTCATGAACTTCGTGCAATAAAACAAACTTTATCTCACGTAAAGTCAAGTCATCATCTAGCCAAATTTCTCCTGCAGGAATAAAGGGATAAACTTTGTCATGCCCTCCCTCTGTAAAGTCTATAAAAAACAAATCTCTAACCATTCTTCCATCAACAATCCAAACCTTAAGTTTTCTACTGTATTTTTTTAATAATCTTTTATGAACAGACTCCGCATTTTCTTTTATTTTTCTCTTTGTCTCAATTCCTTTTCTTATTAAGTAATCTTTTATTCTCTCCTTTCTTTCAACAGAATTTGCCTTATCAACTGCTTCTGTATATTCTATGCCCTTAGCCATTAATCTATTCTCTATGAGCATATTACTTATGTAGAATTTTTCTTCCCCCGGCACTTTCTGTTTATCTATCCAAAACTCTTTTTCTGGAATAAAATTAAACCTGTAATGTTGCCCATAATTAGTAAACTCTCTATCTATTTTTGAGCGAATATATTCTCCATCAACAATCCAAACCCTAAATCCAGAAATATCAGAAAACTTTTTTATGTATGGCTTGCCTCTTTTCATTTTCTTTTTTTAGATAATATTATTACTAAAAGATGATTTAAATATCTTTAGATAAAAAAATTTATATTATTAATAAGATTCTCTTTAAATTTACTCAAATCTTTTTTTCGAAATATTGCTGAGGCTGCTCTAGGATGTCCTCCGGCGTTAGAATCTTTCAATCCTTTCACACACTTTTTAAGAAGTTTACCAAGATCTATTTTACCTGTTTGATTTCTAGCACTTAATTTTACAAAACCTTTCTTATCTTCCATATCAGAGATTAATACAACTGTATTTTCTCTGAAACTTTCATCAGATAATTTACTCGCTATTACAGAAACTATATTATATTTTGGATTACCATAGGCAAAATACAATTTTTGCTCAGAAAAATACTCTGCTTCTCTCTTAAATTTATCAATCCAGACTTCAATTTCTTTACGTATAACCTTATCTGCCCTATTAAGAGAAGTTAAATCTTTTATTAAGACTAAATTATAAATCCTATTAAAATCAGGAGAATAATATATCAAAGCATTATTAATCTTTTTACCAATTTTACCGGGTTCAGAATCCCATATTGATTTATCCTTGACTATTTTAGGATAAACAGACTTAAGAAATTCAAAATTATCAGGATTTTTATCCCAAGTATAATCAGAAATTATTGCTGCACTAGCCAACCAACTCCATTTTTTTGTATCAAAAAACTTTCCTTTAAAAGCCAAATCAAATAGAGCATGAGAAGAACAATAATTAGATTCTGTCTTAATGATCCCAGATTTATTTTTTAATTCCTCATTAGGGGGATGATGATCAAATACTAAAAATCTGGACTTATTTCTAATCTCTTCCAAATCTTCAGGATAATTATCTGCATTCCAATCTGTAAAAAACAGAACATCAAATTCTTTTTTAATAACTTCTTTAAGAGTTCCAGGACCATAATTAAGAAACTCCATGAATTCTATTTTTAATCCTTTAAATTCAAGTATCTTCTGCAAGAATATCCCAGAGACAATGCCATCAACATCTGTATGTGTAACAACCCCAATTTTATCTTTCTTAGAGATAGAATTTACAAATTTATAAAAGTCATCTTCAGAGCCTAAAACATATCCATTCATTCTTTTCTCAATATTTCACACCTTATATTATTTTCTTCGCATAATTCTTTGAATTCAAAGGCGTCTTTATTTTCACCGATAATAGAACCATAATGCATGGGGATTGCTAAAGTAGGTTTTATTAATTTAACTGCCTCAAATGCCTCCTCAGAATTCATAGTAAATCTCCCCCCAACAGGCAAAAGAGCAACAAATTCTTTTCCTGATTGCTTATACCCAGTAAGTTTTTGCATTTCTGGGATTAAATCGCTATCTCCTGCATGATAAATTAAAATATTATTTATTTTTATTAAATATCCCACCCATGCTTCTTCTTTTGGATGAAATTTCTTATCAATATTATATGCAGGTAAAATTGATATTTTAACATCCCCTAAATCAAGTTCTTGTCCAGGTTCAACAATCTCCATTTTAATTGGCACATTAAATCGTGTAATTTTGCTTTGGCAATCTGCAGTTAAAAGAATTTTTGTTCCTTCCTGAATAATTTTCTCAATATCCATAACACTACAATGATCATAATGGCTATGGGTTATTAGAATTATATCTGCTTTATCCATTCCGGTCTTTATGTTATATGGATCAATATAAATTGTTTTTGAATTTTTAATCAAAAATCCAGAATGTCCCAACCATTTAAGATTAACCTCTGAAATTAACATAAGATAAAAGAAGAAAGATTATTTTTAAAGATTATTGTAGAAAAGAATTTTTAAAATAAGTATTAATTAAAAAATCAATTAAAATTCTTCTTCATCAAGGTCTTCATCCATATCTTCATCTTCTTCCTCTTCATCTTCAATAGATTCTTCTTTGAATTTAGGCATTGTTTTACCTCCAAATTTAAGTAAAATCACTTTTCTTTCTATATTTTTAAACATATTGTTACACTCAAAAATAGATAAAAAAGTCAAGAAAAGTTTAAAAAAGCAAAAATGCTAGACGATTACTAAAAAATAATAAAATGGAATCAAATTCATATATTGACGCTTTAAGAAACTCGAAAACGAGCGATACTCTTATGAGGCTATCTCCAAGAAGACAAATTGTTGAAAAACAAAAAAGAAGATGTTATATGTGCGAAAAAACACTTGAAAACATAACCTGTTATTTCTCTGTTGTTGAAGGTCCAGATATGAACACAGGAATAAATTCTAAAGAATTGAGAGCTATTTGCCCATCTTGCTTTTTTGCATTAAAGGAAAATCCTGTAAAGGAAGTTAAAAAGTCAAAAGATGCAGAAAGAGAAAAAGCAAAACAAAAAAAACAGGAAGAAGAAGAGGTTAATTTATTCAAGGAGCTTAAACTCAAGCACAGCACAAAGGATGAGATGTACGATCAGTGGAATTAAAAAAATTCTGATATAATTAATTTTCAATCATTTCTCTTATCCTATTAAAATTTTAAGTTATCTGTAACAGTTATCTCAAATTAAATGATAATGTTGATTAAAAGTCGAACAAGAGTATGATTTTACACACATTAACTAAATATCGAATTTAAGGTGTAAATCTTGCCATTGTTCTAGGAAATGCAATTGCATCTTTTATTGTATCTAAACCGCATATCCAAGAAATTATTCTTTCAACACCCATTCCAAAGCCCCCGTGAGGAACACTTCCATATTTTCTTGTATCTAAATAAAAAGAATATTGTTCTGGCTTTTCTCCCATTTCAATTAATCTCTTTTTAATCTTATTAGGATCTGCTTCTCTTTCACTTCCCCCAATTAATTCTCCATAACCTTCTGGTCCAATAAAATCACATCCATTAACAACTTTAGGATTTCCTTCTGTCTCTTTCATATAAAACGCTTTAACTTCTTTTGGATAATTTGTAACAATTATGGGAGTATCATGCAACTTACTTAATTCATCCTCTTCAATTGTTCTCAAATCTTTGCCCCAAGGAATTTTTATCTTTGCTTTTTCTTTAAGAATTTTTAAAGCATCATCATAAGTCATTCTTGGAAAAGGTTTTTTTACAGTAGGTTCTAATTTTTTAATATCTCTCTCTAGAATTTCAAGTTCTGGTTTATTTTCATCCAAAACTTTTTTTACAATATGTTTTATTAATCCTTCACCATAATCTTGAATATCCTTAAAAGTCGCCCAGGCAACTTCCATTTCATTCATCCATAATTCAGTTAAATGCCTTGAAGTTTTACTTTCTTCTGCCCTAAATGCAGGTGAAATAGTGTAAATTTTTTCTAAAGCAAATATTGCTGGCTCAGCATACAATTGCCAAGTCTGAGCTAAAAATACTCCTTTCTTTCCAAAATAATCTACATTAAATAAGCTACTTCCCCCCTCACACTGAACTGCTTGAAATATTGGACTCTGATATTCATAAAATCCATTTTTTCTAAAATATTCATGTATTGCATTAAATACAGTGCTTCTTATCTTAAGTATTGCGGTCATCTTTCTGCTTCTTAACCATAAATGCCTTCTATCTCCAAGCAATTCTTCATTTAAGTCTTTATTAATAGGGTAATCTTCTGCAATTTGTATAATATTTATTTTCTTAACCTGAATTTCAAAACCTGTTGGGGCTCTTTTGTCTTCTTTTACTTCTCCAATTATTTCGAGAGAGCTTTCAATTTTTATTTTATCTATCTCATCCCACTGCTTTTCAAAATTTTTCTTTTCAAGAACACATTGAATAATATTAGAACTATCTCTCAATACAATAAATTTCATAGCATTGCTTCCTCTTTCTCTATAAACCCATCCGCGAACTGCTACTTCTCCCTTCTTCTTTTCAATTGCTTCTTGTATTGAAATAAATTTATGAACCATCTTTAAACATAGAAAAAGGGGTTTAATAAATTTTATCTATTCTTACTAATCTTTATATATCCGATATTCAAACAATTTTAATGGTATTTGAAATAAAACATAAAGATAAAAAAACATCTGCAAGGATAGGAATTCTCCAGACAAAAAAAGGAAAAGTTGAAACTCCTTTTTTTATGCCTGTTGCAACTCGTGGAAGTGTAAAAACTTTAGACTCTCATGAACTTCAAAAAATAAAAGTTCCAGCTGTTATTTCTAATGCATTAATTCTTTCTCTAAGAGAAGGGGAAACAATAGTAAACAAATTCAAGGGGATTGGAAAATTCATGAATTACAAAGGAATAAATTTCACAGATTCTGGAGGATTTCAAATGTATTCTCCCAGCATTTATTTAAAATCTACAAAAGAAGGGATTTTTTTTAGAAATCCTTTAAATGGAGAAAAAATATTCATGACTCCTGAAAAAAATATGGAATTACAATTAAAAATATCAAGCGAAGTTGCAATGTGTCTTGATTCTATGCCAATGTATCATAATACAACAAAAAATCAAATTGAAGAAGCTGTAAAAAAAACATCACTTTGGGCAAAAAGATGTAAGCTTCATCACGATGAATTACAAAAAGATACAAAAACAGACAAACGTCAACTTTTATTTGGAATAATTCAAGGGGGAAAATATGAAGACTTAAGAGGACTCTCAACAAAACAACTTTTAGAAATAGATTTTGATGGATATTCTATTGGAGGTTTTGGTTTAGGGGAAACAATTGAAGAAGAATTTAACATTGTCAAAAAAGTAAAACAAATGCTTCCAGAGAACAAACCAGTATATCTTATGGGAATTGGAAATCCAGTTGAAATATTAAAAGGAATTTCTATGGGGGTGGATATTTTTGATTCAAGAATGCCAACACAAAATGCAAGGCGGGGTTCTTTATTCACATCAGAAGGAAAATTGCGTATTCTTAGAGAAGCTTGCAAATTCGACAAAAATCCAATTGACAAAAACTGTAGTTGCTTTGTATGTAAAAACTACAGCCGTGCTTTCATCCGTTATCAGCTCATCCACGATGAATTTACAGGGAAAAAACTTGCTACATATCATAACATTTACTATCTCACAAACCTAATAAATATAGCAAAGGAAAAAATCAAAGAGGGGAAATTCAAAGATTTCATGAAAGAAGTTGAGGGAAAGTATAAAGAAAATTAAAGATTAACTTTCCATTTATCAATTTGATATCTATCACCTCTTTTAATAACTTTATCTCTTGTACTTTTTTGTAATTTAGATAATCTTGAATTATTAACTTTAGACTCAATATGCACTTTTCTTACTTTACCAGTCATCCAATTCATCTCGGTAGAAGTAAAATCTTGACCCTTAGGATCTCTTTTAGGAGAAAATCCAAGATTTTTAATTTCCCAATTCTTTTTACTTAACTGCTCTCCAATTTTACCTTTAATTTGATTTTCCTTTAATTTCTCTTTAATAGTTTTTTTCATTTTAACTCACGGAGTTAATCTTGTTCTATCTCTTGGGAACATTGTCGCTTCTTTAACATTATCCAACCCACATATAATCTGAGTTATTCTCTCGAGGCCGATACTCCATCCAGAATGTGGTGGAGCACCATATCTAAAGCTATCTACATATGCTTTAAAATTATCTGGATTCAATCCCTTAGCTTTCAATCTTGCAATAAGTAAATCTGGAATATGTATTCTCTGACCTCCTGAAGAAATTTCAATACCCCCATAAAGAGCATCAAACCCTTCACTTAATTTAGCATCTTTCTTTTCATCTTTAGTCATAATATAAAATGGTTTTATTGAAGTGGGCCATGAATGTGTAAAAACTATCTCTCCAGGATACATTTCACAAAGTTTTCTTTCTTCTTCTGGTGTAAAGTCTTCTCCAATTTTACCCCCAACTTTCTTAAGTGCTTCTTCATAACTTAGGTATACCCCTTTAGGAACTTTCAAATGTTTAATTTCTAAAATTTCAAGTTGATGTTTACATTTCTCTAAAACCTGTTTAACAATAAATTGCACAACTTCTTCAAGCTCTTTCATAATAGACATTTGATTTGTAAATGCACACTCAATGTCCATTTGTCTAATTTCATTGATATGCCTAGTAGTATTATGCTTCTCTGCTCTCCAAACAGGAGTTATAGTAAAAGTGTTACCTAAAGAACATGCAAGCATCTGTTTATACAACTGAGGAGATTGTGCTAAATACGCTTTTTGCTCAAAGTACTGCACAGAAAATAATTCAGTTCCCCCTTCTGAAGCTGCACTAATTATACAAGGAGGTTGTATCTCAATAAAACCTTTATTGTAAAAATGCTCTCTAAAAGAATTCGCAATAACTGTTTGAATTTCAAATATTGCTTGAATCTTAGGTTTTCTTATATCCAAAAATCTATAATCTAATCTATTCTGAAATTCAGTTGTAGTTGTTTTTTCATTAACATGAATGGGTAATTTCTCTGCCTTACTTATAACCTCGATACTTTCAACATCAACCTCAACATCTTCTCTAACAAATTCTGCTTTAACTTTTGCTGATTTTGTTTTTCCCTTTATCTCCACTGCACTTTCAAGGCTTAAATCAGATAATTTTGATAATTCTTTACCCTGAACAACACACTGAACAATTCCTGTTTTATCCCTAAGCAAAACAAAACCCAACTTAGCAAGAACTCTTATCTCATATACCCAACCTTTCAACAAAACTTTTTTATCTGTTTTTAAATCTTCAACTAAAGTTCTTTCCATGAAAATAACACAAAAACGGGGTTTTTTAATTTATCTGGTTTAGAATTATAAATTTATTATCTTATGTCCAGCAACACCAAGATTGTAAACTTCTGTTTTGCCTATTTTTACCTTTCCTTCTCCTTCGTGAATATGCCCACAAAAAACATATTTGGGTTGATATTTTTTAACATAATCTAATATAACCTTGCTACCAGCATGTTTGCCAATCCAATTCTTAGGGGGATTATATTTTGAAGAAATTTTATCTAAATAACCATAAGGAGGTTGATGACAAACTAGAATATCCAAGTTCTTAAAATTTTTTAAAATTCTCTTTGCTTTAATTGTTTCTTTTTTTGCTTTATTCAATCTATTATTATAATCAGAGGGTTTAAACTCCTTAACCCAGCTTGTATCTATAAAATATTCCAGAAAACCAACTCTCAATCCATTAATATTTCTTACAACATTTTTAACACGATAAAAATTATTAATTTTACTAATGCCCTTCTTAAGATAAGGCAATTTAATTTTGAATTTATTTTCATCTTTTTTAACCTCTGAATTCTTTATCATATCCGTTCCGATATTTCCTAAAATAGAATAAGTTTGAGCAATTTTTGAGAGATATTCTAAAATATTTATAGTCGA